>Ga0209231_1000326_pt1 | contig 29037 bp, 30 predicted proteins | sample Deesub45470m_DNA_FD_188086 | JGI IMG/M metagenome (GOLD analysis project Ga0209231, IMG submission 188086) | Deep subsurface microbial communities from North Pacific Ocean - 450_OLKR46/470m Metagenome (SPAdes) (version 2) | ecosystem: Environmental > Terrestrial > Deep subsurface > Unclassified ... | reverse complement strand
GATCCTTACGGTCCAGGTGAACCAGCGCCCCGCCATAGTGGCAACCTTCCAGAGCGCTTCCATAAGGCAGCGCCCCGTCCGGTGAACACGCCTCTAAGCAAGGGCACTGAGTCGGTCAACAGGAAAAAACCACCGCTTCGGCAATTTTTCGCAAAACCGGTCATCGGCATGTCGCAAAACCCCGATACTAGCTGAGGGTTCCGGTCCTGGACCACCCACTCGCGTCGGCACCCACTCTCCTCTCTTACGCGGGCCTTGGCAGCTTTCACGCTGCGGACCCTTGCGAATCTCCGCTACAGCGGCAGGCCGACATAATTTTCGGCGATCGTCGTCTGCGCGGCGTGCGACGAGGCAATATAATCAAGTTCGGCCACCTGCATCCGCCGATCGAACGCATCGCCATCCGGGAAGCGATGCATCAGCTTGGTGAGTTGCCAGGAAAAGCGTTCCGACTTCCACACGCGCGCAAGCGCCTTGTCCGAATAGCCCGCCACTGCGTCGGCATCGCCCCGCTTGAAATAGCCGATCAGCGCTTCGGACAGATAATGGACGTCGGACGCCGCCAGGTTCAGCCCCTTAGCACCGGTCGGCGGTACGATATGCGCGCTGTCCCCAGCCAGCATCAACCGTCCATGGCGCATCGGTTCGAACACGAAAGAGCGCAGCGGGGCGATCGACTTTTCGAGCGCGGGGCCGCGAGTCATGTTCGCGGCTGCCTCCGGGCCCAACCGCGTCGCCAACTCGTCCCACAGCCGATCGTCAGGCCACTCTTCAATCTTCTCGTCGAGCGGCACCTGGATATAATAGCGGCTGCGGCTTTCCGACCGCATCGAGGCCAGGGCAAAGCCACGGTCATGGTTGGCGTAGATCAGCTCATGATGACATGGTGGCACGTCCGCCAATATGCCGAGCCAGCCAAAGGGGTAGACCTTTTCATAGGCCTTAGCCACCGAGGCAGGTACCGCCTTGCGCGACGGTCCGTGAAACCCATCGCAGCCACAGAGGAATTGCGCATCGATCCGGTGCGTCGCACCGTCCTTGCTATAGGTAACATAGGGCGCATCGCTGTCGACAGCGTGCAGCGCGACGTCGCCCGCTTCATAGATGATTTCCAGCCCGCGTTCGGGCGCGGCCTCCATCAGGTCGCGGGTCACTTCGGTCTGGCCATAGACCATCACCTTCTTGCCAGTCAGCGCCTCAATATCGATACGGATCAGCCGTTCGCCGTCCGCGAGGTGGAAGCCATCATGCGGCAACCCTTCGGCATGCATCCGTGCGCCCAGCCCCAGCCGGTCCATCAGGTCGGTGGTCGTCCGCTCCAGCACCCCTGCCCGGATCCGCCCCAACACATAATCGGGGGCTGCGCGCTCGATGACAACGACCTCTATGCCTTCGGCCCGCAGCAAATGGCCCAGCAACAGGCCCGCAGGCCCGGCTCCGATAATGGCGACCTGTGTCTTCATCTCATCTCTCCCATAAGGCGGCTTTGGGCCAGAATTGCGGCCTCAGGCGATCGCGCGACAGAGGGAGAGCAACCGATTATTTGGATGATCCGCCGGAAATGGGCTCTCAAACGATGCCATGCTTGACCCGTCCAACCTATTGTCGCATGCCCCAGCGACGCAAAAGAAGATGGACGATCCGGCCGATAGGTGCCTGTCGCGTACCGGTTCGAACCGTCAGGAGCAGGAGCATCCCATGACCGACATCAGACGCCAGTTGGACGAAGCGCCGATGGGCCGGTTGCAGATCACCGCCATAGCGCTCTGCGTTCTGCTCAATGCGCTCGACGGGTTCGATGTTCTGGCAATCAGTTTCGCGTCTCCCGGCATCGCCAAGGAATGGGGCGTCGATCGCGCCGCGCTGGGGTTTGTGCTGTCGATGGAATTGATCGGCATGGCCGTGGGGTCGGTATTGCTCGGCAATGTCGCCGATCGCATCGGCCGCCGACCCACGATCATCGGGTGCCTGGTCGTCATGGCGGGCGGGATGAGCGCAGCCACGATCGCCTGGGACGTGACCTCCCTTTCCCTTATCCGCCTGATAACCGGCCTTGGTATCGGCGGGATGCTTGCCTGCACCAACGCGATGGTCGCCGAACTCGCCAATGCGCGCGCGCGCAGCCTGGCGGTCGCGATCATGGCGGCGGGCTATCCGGTCGGCGCCATACTGGGCGGATCGGTCGCTTCCTATCTGCTGATCGCGGGTGATTGGCGCGATATCTTCCTGTTCGGGGGAATCGTCACCGCCCTGTTCCTGCCGCTGTCGCTATGGCTGTTGCCCGAATCGATCGGTTTCCTGGTACAGACGCGACCGCAAGGCGCGCTGTTGAAGATCAATCGCCTGCTCGCCCGCATGGGCCACGCCCCTGCCACGGCGCTACCGCCGCTGGACGCAGCCGCGCCCAAACCCTCCTTTACCGCGCTGTTCGCCCCCGGCCTGGCGCGCACCACCATCCTGCTGACGCTCGCCTATTTCTGCCACATCATGACTTTCTACTTCATCCTGAAATGGGTGCCCAAGATCGTTGTTGATATGGGCTATCTTCCGTCCAGCGCAGGTAGCGTGCTGGTCTGGGCCAATGTCGGCGGGCTAGTGGGTGCGTTACTGCTCAGCGTCCTAAGCTGGCGCATCGCTGTCCGCCCTCTGGTCATCATTACCATGGTTGCATCGACCATCATGGTCACGTTGTTCGGCCAGGAACAGACGACACTGTCTGGCCTCAGCTTGATTGCGGCATCCGCCGGCTTCTTCACGAACGCTGCGGTCGTAGGTCTCTATGCGCTGATCGCCCAGTCCTTTCCGACCGCCGTGCGCGCGGGCGGGACCGGTATCGTCATCGGCGTGGGCCGGGGCGGCGCAGCGTTGGGGCCGATATTGGCGGGCTTTCTGTTCAGCCTCGACTTCACCCTGCCACTCGTCGCCATCATCATGGCTTCGGGATCGTTGCTGGGCGCGGGATTGCTGCTGGCGCTGCGCCAACGCCGATAAGCCATGACCGCCTCGCCCGTCCCCAGCTTCTATCTTTATGGCGAGCCACAGCGCAGCGTTGCGGAGGGGTTCGTGCATGTCGAAAGTCTGGACGACCGCTCGCGACCCAGCGAATGGACAATCCGCCCCCATGTCCATCGCGACCTCAATCATATCATCCTGATCGCCGAAGGGGGCGGGGCGATGCAGGCGGAGGAGGCTGCGGTTCGCTTCGACGCCCCCTGCCTGCTGCTCATTCCGGCGGGCATCGTCCATGGTTTTACCTGGGCCAGTGAATCGCGCGGGGCCGTGGTCACCATCGCCGACAGCTATCTGCGCCACCTCGTCCTGCGCGATGCGGACCTCGTTCCTCTCTTCGCCCACCCTCAAGCCGTCGCGCTCCCTCGATCGGACCGCGCCGCAGCAGAAGACGCCATCACCCGCATGGATCAGGAGTTAAGCTGGGCCGGGCCAGGCCAGCGCGCTGCGGTCGAATCCGCATTGCTGCATCTCATGGTGCTGGCGCTACGTCATGCCACTTTGGGCCAGCAGGTTCAGCCCGGCACCCCGCGCCAGGCCGCATTGGTTGCGCGCCTGCGGGAACGGATCGACCAGCGGTTCCGCCTGCGCGAGCCGGTATCCGCCCATGCCCGCGCGCTCGGCGTCAGCCTCACGGCCCTGCGCCAGGCCTGCGCGCGCGTCGCGAACAGCTCGCCCGCGCAGATGCTCGACGACCGCGCGTTATTGGAGGCGCGCCGGATGCTGCTTTATTCCCAGCTGTCGGTCACCGACATCGCCTATGCCGTCGGCTTCGAAGATCCCGCCTATTTTTCGCGCTTCTTCGCCCGCCATGTCGGCCAGCCGCCGCGCAGCTGGCGCGCCGCGCGCGAGAGTTGACGCACCCGCCTGCGCCTTTAAGGGTTGGCGCATGACGGCCGACAAGCTCATCGACCTGCTCGTGGCCCGACTGGTGCGCGACCATGGCAGCAGCAAGCATCACTGGCGCCGGGTGATCGGCCCGCTGCGCGTGTATAGCCGCGCCACCCACCCCCATTGCAACTGGAACGCGACGCCGACCGGTACGATTGCGGACGTCGCGCTCATAGAAAATATGCTCGACGATCTGCGCATGGCGCATCCGCTGCTGACGGCCTGACGCAAAAGGGCGCAGCCGGTTGCCCCGACTGCGCCCTTTCGTGCGACCCCGAAGGGATGTCGATCAGACCAGCTGTTGTTCCAATTCGCCTAGCACGCGATAGCAGTCGAAGACCTTCGCGACGCTCGAATTGGGCTCGCGGCCTTCGCGGATCGCGCCGATGAACTCGCGGTCCTGCAACTCGATGCCGTTCATCGACACGTCCACCTTTGACACGTCGATCGGCTCTTCCTTGCCATTAACCAGATCGTCGTAGCGCGCGATATAGGTGCCCGTGTCGCCGATATAGCGGAAGAAGGTGCCGAGCGGCCCGTCATTGTTGAACGACAGCGACAAGGTGCAGATCGCCCCACTCTCGCTCTTCAACTGGATCGACATGTCCATGGCGATCCCCAGTTCGGGATGGATCGGCCCCTGCATCGCATGGGCCGACACGATCTTGCCCGCCTGATAAGCGAACAGATCGACCGTATGCGCCGCGTGATGCCACAGAAGATGGTCGGTCCAGCTCCGCGCTTCGCCCTTCGCATTGATATTCTTGCGGCGGAAGAAATAGGTCTGCACATCCATCTGTTGAATGTTCAGATCGCCTGCCGTGATCAGATTATGGACATATTGGTGGCTGGGGTTGAACCGTCGCGTATGCCCGACCATGCAGACAAGGCCCGTTTTCTGTTGTTTGGCCAGCACCTCCTGCGCATCGGCCCAGCTATCCGCTAACGGAATTTCGACTTGGCAGTGCTTGCCCGCGTCCATGCAGGCAATGGCCTGCGCCGCGTGCATTTGCGTCGGCGTACACAGGATCACCGCATCGACATCGTCGCGGGCCAGCGTCTCGGCCAATTCGGTGGTCGCATGGCCAATGCCATATTTGTCGGCAATCGCCTGGGTCGCGTCCAGCCGGCGACCGACCAGCGACGTCACCGTCACGCCATCGATATTCTTGAGGCCATCCAGATGCTTTTCGCCAAAGGCACCCGCGCCAGCCAAAGCAATACGCATAATAATCTCCGTACCAATCAAAAAGCCCCTCCCCTTCAGGGGAGGGGTTGGGGTGGGGCCGTGAGGCAGGCGCTGCGCCTGATCTCATGCGCCCACCCCGCCGATTTACTCCGCCGCGATCGCCGTAACCGTATCGCTTCCGGTCATGTCCAGCCCTTCGCCATTGTCCGGGCGCAGCACCAGATGGCCGATCGCGGTGTTGGAGCAAGGCACATGATAATGGCGGTGCAGCGCGCGGGTCTTCTTCCCCAGCGCGCCGCGCATCACCAGCCACATCACCATCTCGATGCCTTCGCTGCCGGTTTCGCGCAGATATTCGATATGCGAAATCCGACGCAGATGATCGCTGTCACCGATCAGCCCGTCCAGGAATTTATTGTCCCATTCCTTGTTGATCAGGCCCGCGCGCGGCCCCTGCAACTGGTGGCTCATGCCGCCCGTACCCCAGATCTGCACGTTCAGATCTTCGGGGAAACTCTCGACCGCTTTGCGCACCGCCTCGCCCAGCGCCCAGCAGCGATTACCCGATGGCGGCGGATAGGTGACGACGTTGACGGCCAGCGGCACGACCTTGCACGGCCAGGCGTCGGGCTTACCGAACATCATGGAAAGCGGCACGGTCAGGCCATGGTCGACATCCATCTCGTTGATGATGGTCATGTCGAACTCGTCCAGCACCAGGCTCTGCGCGATATGCCAGGCAAGGTCGGGATGCCCTTCCACGTCCGGCACGGCACGCGGCCCCCACCCTTCATCGGCCGACTTGTAGCGCTCGCCACAGCCGATCGCGAAGGTCGGGATGATCTTCATGTCGAAGGCGGACGCATGGTCGTTATAGACCAGGATGATGACATCGGGCTTTTCCGCCTTCTCCCATTCACGCGTCCAGTCATAGCCCGCGAAAATGGGGCCGAAATACTCGTCCCGATCCTTGTTGAAGTCCGACGCCACGCCCAGCAGCGGCACATGGCTCGACGCCACACCAGCAGTAATTCGCGCCATATCAGCGATCCTCATTCTTGGCCGCAGCCGCAGCTTCATTGGCCCTGATCGACCGCACGCCTTCGGGCGAACGGCCACCGTTCATCATCATCTCGCGATATTGCGGGAATTCCATGTCCGTCATGGTGCTGACCGCTTCGGCGAACGGAATGCCGTCGGTCGAAAACAGCTTCGCCAGAAAATAGACGTTGCCGCCCAGATCGAGGCAGCGGTTATAGTCGCGCGCCAGCATCGCTTCCTTCTGGTCCTCGGTCAGCGGCCATTCGTCCATATAGGCGCGCTCATCGGCCTTGAACCGGGTGCGATTCTCGTCCTTCATCAGGCTCATCGCAAACTGGTTCATATGATAGCCCTGCCGCGCCCGCTTGGCGGTAAAGACACGGGTGCCGGGAATATCCTCCATCTCGGCCAGATATTCATGGATATCCTGGTGCTTGGGATCTTCTGTTATCATAGTCCCTTCTCCTTCAACTGGGCATCAAGGCGCGGGAACACCCGGCGGGCATTGCCCTCGAAAATCGCGGCGCGCTCGGCCTCGCTTATCTCCAGCGCATCGACATAACGTTTGGTGTCATCGAAATAATGGCCAGTAGTCGGATCGATGCCGCGCACCGCACCGACCATTTCCGACCCGAACAGGATATTCTTGTTGTCGATCACATCCGCCAGCAGATCGACACCCGGCTGATGATAGACGCAGGTGTCGAAGAATATGTTGTTCATCAAATGCGTCGACAGGTCCGGCTTCTTGAGCATGTCGGCGAGGCCGCGATAACGCCCCCAATGATAGGGCACAGCGCCACCGCCATGCGGAATGATGAAGCGCAGCGTCGGGAAATCCTTGAACAGATCACCCTCCAGCAACTGCATGAAGGCGATGGTATCGGCGGCGATATAATAGCCGCCGGTCGCGTGCATCGCGGGATTGCAGCTGCCCGACACATGGATCATCGCGGGCACGTCCAGCTCGACCATCTTTTCGTAGAAGGGATACCAGTAACGGTCGGTCAGCGGCGGATGGGTGAAATGCCCACCACCCGGATCGGGATTGAGGTTGCAGCCGATGAAGCCCATCTCGACGCAGCGTTCCAGCTCGGCGATCGAATTGCTCATATCGGCCGTGGGCGATTGCGGCAGCATGCAGACGCCGACAAAGGTTTCGGGGAACATCGCCACCACCCGCGCGATCAGGTCGTTGCAGCGCATCGCCCATTCCTTGGCCATCGCCTCGTCGCCGACATGCGGCGCCATGGCCGATGCGCGCGGGGAGAAGATGGTCAGGTCCGCGCCGCGTTCCTTGATCAGCCGCAACTGGTTCGCCTCGATCGTCTCGCGAATTTCCGCATCGCTGATGTCGGGATAGGGCGGACAGGCCGTGCCCGCCTTGAATGCAGCCTTCTGCTCTTCGCGCCAGGCGTCATGCCCCTTCGGCAACACCGTATAATGGCCATGGCAATCGATAATCAGGCTCATCGCGTCTCTTTCCTCAATCCTTATTCCGTCACCCCAGCGCAAGCCGGGGTCTCAGGCGACAGCGCACCACGCCCGCCCCAAAACCCCCGTCATTCCCGCAAAGGCGGGAACCCATCTCCCAACGCTTCCTCCATCGCAAACGCAGGAGATGGATCCCCGCCTTCGCGGGGATGACGGACAGGAGAGTCGCGAACAATATGCGCAATCTTCGCGCCCAGCCCTTCCGGCACTATCTTCACGCCCAGCGCCCCGATCACCCGCTGCCGCTCGACCGTGCCGCGCGTCATCGCGGCCCCCGTGCCAACGCCTTCAAGCGTCTTGACCACTTCCTCCATCTCGGCCGCACGGCGCAGGCCATGCACCAGCATCCGGTCGAGATTATAGTCGGCCCGCGCACCCCAGGGCTTGGCTTTCTCGCTCGCGTCGAGCGATGCCAGCACCTCGTCCAGCACGTCGGCCGCCTCGGCCGCCAACACGCATTCGGCGGTCAGCGCTTCCATGCCCTTGACCATGACGGAGCGGATCATCTTGATCGATGACGCCCGCCCGACATCGGCACCGACGATACGGGTCTTGGCAAAGCCCAGCGCCGCCAGCCGCGCCTGCGCTTCGTCGGCACGACCACCGCTCAACAACAGGGGGACATTCAACCGCGCCGGATCGACCGGGGCCATCACGGCAACGTCGACATAATGCGCGCCCGCCACCTCGATCGCGCGTGCTGCCGCCTGCTTGGTCTGCGGCGCGACGCTGTTCATGTCGCAATAGAGCGCGCCCGGCGCGATTAACGCCGCCGCAGCCTCGGCCACGGCCAGCGCCTGATCCGCCGTCACCAGCGACAGGATCAGCCCGACGCCATCCAGCGCGTCTTCCAGAAAATGCGCGGGCAGGACGCCCGCTTGCCTATAGGCCGCCAGCATGGCGTCGCGCGTGGCCGCCGCATCGGTCTTGGCATCATAGACATGGGCGGCCGCAGCCCAATCCCCCGCCAGTGCAAAGGTGGACCCTGCCTCGCCAAACCCGATAAGACCGACTTCCTGCTCCATGGGAAAGGACATGCCGGATTGTAGCCCGCCCGGCCAATCATATCCGGGGGCGTATCATAAGATTTTACGAATTCATGGTTGCGACCGCCTGTTCGATCGCCGCCATGAACTGTTGCTGCAACCGGGTCGGTCGCCAATCGGCGCGACTGGTGACGCCAATGGTACGGCTGATCTCGCCGGGCGCCGGACCGATATCGGCCAGCATCCCGCTGTCCAGTTCGACCCGCAACTGATCGACCGATAACAAGGTGAGATAGTCGCCGCTCACCAGCAATTGCCGCACCGTCATCACAGAGCCGCACTCGATCGGCACGGCAGGCAGGTCGCCGCCCAGCGCCGCGAACATCGCCTGCCATAATTGCCGCAGCGGCGTGCCTTCCGGCGGTAATATCCACGGAAAGCGTCGCAGATCATCGCCGTTCCAGCCCTGCTCCAGCACATGTCCCGCCCGCGCGAAGATGGTCGGTCGATCTTCGAATAAAGGTTGCTGGGTCAGATCCTGTCCTATGGTCGTATCCCGCAACGCACCGACCATCATGTCGATCTCGCCATCACGCAACGGCCCCGCAAGCTCGGCATACGACCCCTCGACCACGGAGATATCGACCTGCGGAAAATCCCGGCGGAAACTGGTGATCGCCAGCGGCAGCAGCCGGGCCCGGCTGAGCGGCATGGCCCCTACCAATATCCGCCCGCTATCCTCCCCCATCAGTTCGGCAATCTCTTCCAGCCCCTGGCGCAGCTCAGCCAGTGCCAGCCGCAATCGGCGCGCCAGCGTCACCCCGGCGCGGGTGAGCATCAACCCCCTCCCCCGCCGCTCGGCGAGACGCACCCCCAGCGCCAGCCCCAGATCGCCGACCGCGCGATGCAACGAAGGCTCCGCCACCCCGGCCTGCACCGCCGCCGCCGCATAGCTGCCACCGCGCGCCAGCGCGACGAAGGCCCGGATTTGCGCGGCCGTCACCCGGCTGCTGCCGATCAGTCGCAACGCCACATCGACGCGCGGCTTGAAGCGCAGCGCGACCGGCGTCGGCACCATCCCGCCCGGTCGCCGCTCGAACAAAGCCGCGCCCAATTGCGCCTCCAGCTTGGCGATGCCCTGGGTCACCGCAGGCTGGGTCAAATTCACCGCCCGCGCCGCCAGGCTGACGCTGCCTTGCTCCACCACGGCGGCCATCGCGGCGAGATGCCGGATATTGAACTGATCGACCTGCATTTTTGACAATTAGCAAAATTTTATGCGGCCGCGCCAGAACGGATTTGAGCATGGCGCCACTATTGTCCATGTCGCTGTCTGGTTTAGGAAAGAGGAGCAAGCGCCCATGTCCGGCATCGTCGTCCAGAATATCGAACGGGCGGACCTTTCCGTCATCGACGGTCTCGCCCAATGCGGCGTCGCCACCGTCCATGAAGCGCAGGGCCGCACCGGCCTGCTTGCCCCGCACATGCGCCCCATTTATCCCGGCGCCCGCATCGCGGGCAGCGCCGTCACCATCTCCGCCCCTCCCGGCGACAATTGGATGGTTCATGTCGCGATCGAACAGCTCAAGGAAGGCGACATCCTCGTCCTCGCGCCGACCAGCCCGTGCACCGATGGCTATTTCGGCGACCTGCTCGCGACCTCCGCCCAGGCGCGCGGCTGCCGCGGCCTGATCATCGACGCCGGCGTCCGCGACCTGCGCGACTTGAAACAGATGAATTTCCCGGTCTGGTCGAAAGCGGTCCACGCCCAGGGCACGATCAAGGGGTCGCTTGGATCGGTCAATGTCCCGGTCGTCTGCGCCAACGCACTGGTCAACGCAGGCGACGTGATCATCGCCGACGATGATGGTGTGTGCGTCGTGCCGCGCGCCGACGCCGTTGCCGTGCTGGAAAAAGCACAGGCCCGCGAAGCCGCCGAAGAAGCCAAGCGCGTCCGCCTGGCCGCAGGCGAGCTCGGCCTCGACATCTACAATATGCGCCCCCGCCTCGAAGAGATGGGCCTTAAATATGTCTGACGCCCTCACCTCCGCCCGCGTCATGTGGATGCGCGGCGGCACGTCGAAGGGCGGCTATTTCCTGGCCGACGACCTCCCCGCCGACACCGCCGCCCGCGACGCCTTCCTGCTGCGCGCCATGGGATCGCCCGATCCCCGCCAGATCGATGGCATGGGGGGGGCCGACCCGCTGACCAGCAAGGTCGCGGTCGTGAAGAAGTCCGCCAGGGATGGCGTCGATATCGACTATCTCTTCCTGCAGGTTTTCGTCGACCAGGCGATCGTCAGCGACGCGCAAAATTGCGGCAATATCCTCGCCGGGATCGGTCCCTTCGCGATCGAGCGCGGCCTCGTCGCCGCGCAGCCGGAAGAGACGCGGGTCGCTATCTTCATGGAAAATACCAGCCAGATCGCCATCGCCACGGTCCAGACGCCCGGCGGCACTGTCCGCTATCATGGCGACGCCCGCATCGACGGCGTCCCCGGCAGCGCCGCCCCCATCCCGCTGGAGTTTCGCGATACCGCCGGTTCCTCATGCGGCGCGCTGCTTCCCACTGGCAACGCCTATGACGAAGTCGAGGGCGTCCGCGTCACCCTGATCGACAATGGCATGCCCTGCGTCGTGATGCAGGCGCGCGACGTCGGCATTACCGGCTATGAAGATCGCGATACGCTGGACAAGGACAGCGATTTGAAAGCCCGCATCGAAAAGATCCGCCTCGCCGTCGGCGAACGCATGAACCTGGGTGATGTCACAGAAAAGTCGGTGCCCAAGATGATGCTGGTCGCCCCGCCCCGCAATGGTGGCGCGGTTACGGTGCGCAGTTTCATTCCGCATCGCGCCCATGCATCGATCGGCGTGCTGGGTGCAGTCAGCGTCGCGACGGCCTGCCTGATCGACGGGTCGCCCGCCGCCGACGTCGCCAACATTCCCGATGGGTCGCGCAAGACGCTATCGGTGGAACATCCCACCGGTGAAACCACCTGCGTCATGGAACTGGACGAGAGCGGCTCGGTCACCAGCGCCGCCATGCTGCGCACCGCCCGCAAGCTCATGGATGGCACCATTTTTTCCTGACCGTTCGGGCTGAGCCTGTCGAAGCCCTCCACTTTTCTTGAAGAAACAACAGCCGTTGGCTTCGCCGACCTACGGTTCGACAGGCTCAGGGCGAACGGAGTTTTTAAGATATGACTCGGATCGTTTCATGGCACGGCAACCCGTCCAAACCGCTCTATACGCCCCCGCCCGGCGCGATTGATGCGCACTGCCATGTGTTCGGGCCGATGGCGGACTTCCCGTTCAGCGCTAAGGCGAAATATCTGCCCGAAGACGCCGGACCGGACATGTTGTTCGCCCTGCGCGACCATCTGGGTTTCGACCGCAACGTCATTGTCCAAGCCAGCTGCCACGGCACCGACAATAGCGCGACGCTAGACGCCATCGCCAAGTCTAACGGCAAAGCACGGGGCGTCGCTGTCGTTGATCCGGCGATCTCGGAGGCTGACCTTGCCGCCCTCCATGACGGCGGCATCCGCGGCATTCGCTTCAATTTCCTCAAGCGCCTGGTCGACGACGCGCCCAAGGACAAGTTTCTGGAAGTCGCCAGCCGCCTGCCTGCCGGCTGGCATGTCGTCATCTATTTCGAGGCAGATATCCTCGAAGAATTGCGCCCCTTCATGGACGCCATCCCCGTGCCTCTCGTGATCGACCATATGGGCCGCCCCGACGTGACCCAGGGACCGGACGGCGCGGATATGAAGGCCTTTCGCGCCTTTCTCGATTCCCGCGACGACATTTGGTTCAAGGCCACCTGTCCCGACCGCCTCGATCCGAATGGCGACCCATGGAACGCCTTTGCCGATGCGGTCGCGCCATTGGTCGCCGACTATCAGAATCGTGTGCTATGGGGCACCGACTGGCCCCACCCCAATATGCAGGACGCCGTCCCCGACGACGGCCATCTGGTCGACATGATCCCACGCATCGCGCCGACGGCAGAATTGCAGCGCAAATTGCTGATCGACAATCCGATGCGGCTCTATTGGCCGGAGGAGGCAAAGGGCTAGGAGCAGGATCGCCGGGCCGATATCGGCCAAGGCTGTGGTGACGCGCCGACACCATCCGGCTTAGACCCTTCCCCCTGGATAGAGGGAGAGGCCGGATGGACGCGCTGCACATATTGGTCGCCAAGGAAGAGATACGACAGCTGGCGCAGCTTTATTCGCGTGGCGTCGATCGCAAGGATCTCGCGCTGCTGCGCACGCTCTACACGGACGATGCGATCGACAATCACGGCCCTTATTCGAGCGGCCCGGTCACGAACTACTACGCCTTTCTCGAACGGTCGCTGCCCCACATGCATATCGGCAGTCACCATATCTGCAATCATCTGATCAGCGTCGATGGCGACACGGCGCAAGGCGAAGTCTACGCCATCGCCTGGCACCTGATCCCCGATGGCAAGGGTGGGCTGGCGCATGACGTGCAGAGCGTGCGCTATGTGGACAATTATCGCAAGGAAAACGGCCGCTGGCTGTTCGCGCGGCGCGACGTCCAGTTCGACATGAAGATGCTGCTTCCCGCCGCCGATCATGGCGACAAGCCTGATCCCACTCAGGACGCGACCTACGCGGTGCTGCCTGCGGAGCTGTTTGCGCGGCATTGACGCTGCGCCGCCGGTTCGCCGAGGCGATCAAAGCGGGCCTTGCTTGACAGGGTCGGCAGCGATGTTGATCACCCGTTCAAACGACGAAATGGTCGGCATGGCAGGAAGGATTTTTCGATGACACGCTCTCTCAATGGCAAGGTCGCGGTGGTGACGGGCGCGGGGTCGGGCATCGGGCGGGCTATCGCCATCCGGCTGGCCGAAGATACGGCGAAGATCGCCATCTGGGACATCAATGCCGACGGTGCCGCCGAAACCGCGCAGATGATCGGGGATGCCGGTGGCACTGCGATTGCCATCGCCGCGGACTGTTCGGACAAGGCCGCCATTCACGCGGCGGCGGAGGAAACCCGCGCAACGCTCGGCCCCGTCGCCATTCTGGTCAACAATGCCGGCATCGCGCCCTTCACCCCGTTCATGGAGATTGACGATGATCTGTTCGACAAGGTCATCCACATCAACCTGCGCGGGCCCTATCTGCTGACCAAGGAAGTCTTGCCCGACATGCTCGCCGCCCAATGGGGCCGTGTGATCAACATCACCTCCTCCTCGGTCCAGTCCGGTTCCTTTGCCCAGGGCCATTATGTCTCGTCCAAGGGCGGGTTGATGGGCATGACCAAGGCGCTGGCACTGGAATTCGCCGCCAGTGGCGTGACGTTCAACATGGTGCCGCCCGGCTTCATCGACACGCCCATGCTGCGCGCGGCACCGATCGACGTCGATGCCTTTGCCCAGACCCTGCCGATGAAGCGGGTGGGCAAGCCGGAGGATATTGCCGCCGCCTGCGCCTATCTGGCGTCGGAGGAGGCCAGCTACATTACCGGCCAGACGATCAGCACCAATGGCGGCCGCTATATGGGATCGCATTAAGCCCGAACAGAAGAGCGCCGTGCCCCAAGCGCCTTGCGCACGCGTCACCGGCTCTTATGCTGGCACCATGGTCCAGAAACGTCGCATTGGAGCCGAAAGCTCCGAAACCCGCGCCCGCATCGTCGACGCTGCCGAACAGGTGATCCGCGATGAAGGCTATGCCGCCGCCAGTTCGCGGCGCGTTGCCCTGCGCGCGGAATTGCCGCCATCGCTGGTGCATTATTATTTCCCCACCACCGATGACCTGCTGCTTGCCGTATTCCGGCGCGGCGCGCAGCAAAGTGATGCGATGATCGACCAGGCGCTGGCCAGCGACGATCCTGTGCGCGCGCTGTGGCGTTTCTTTACCGATACCAGCCGCACCGCGCTGGCGATGGAGTTTGTCGCGTTGGCCAATCACCGCAAGGCGATCCGCGCAGAGATCACGCGCCACAGCGAAGCGATGCGCGCGCGCCAGACGGCCTGTCTCGACCGGCTGCTTGGTCCGAAACTGGCCGAGCAAGGCATGACGGCTGCGGCCATGAGTGTGCTGCTCGCGAGTGCAGGACGGGCGTTGGTCATGGAAAAGGGTCTGGACGTCAGCGCCGGGCATGACGATGCGCGCCAGGCGGTCGAACGCTGGCTGGATAAGCTCCTCGCCTGAAAAATGAGACATGTTGACTTTTTTTCGACCCCATGCTGAACATGTGTTCAAGACACAGGGAAGACTGAGGAGAGTCGGACATGGCAAGCACCGCAATCACGCGCATGGCGCATGAAGAGATCAAGCCGAACATCGGTAGCCGCATCCTGAACAGCAAGGCGGAATTGCTGGCGGGCGATCTGGGACCGCAACTGCGCGAGTTGCTGGAACAGCGCGGCGTGCTGGTGTTTCCCAAGATCGATTTCGACGATGACGAGCAGATCGCCTTCACCAAGACGCTCGGCACGTTCGCGCCCGAAATGCAGGACGGCACCAACCACAAGATTCACAAGATCACGCTCGACGTGAAGGAAAACCCGCAGAGCGCCGAATATCTCAAAGGCTCGCTCTACTGGCATATCGACGGCACGATGAACGACACGCCGATCCTGGCGTCGCTGCTGTCGTGCAAGGTCAAGGCACCCTGGGGCGGCAATACCGGCTTCTGCAACACTTACGCTGCCTATGAAGCGCTGAGCGACGAGCAAAAGGCGGAATATGAGAAGCTGCGCGTGATCCATTCGGTATGGGCGACGGTCTTCTATTATGAGCCCGAACCCAGCCTCGCCAAGATTGAGGGGATGCAGCGGATCGGTGAGAATGAACTGCCGCTGGTGTGGAACCACAAATCTGGCCGCAAGTCGCTGGTCCTTGGCTGCACCGCGCATCGTGTCAAAGACGTGACCCCCATGGAAAGCGCGAAAATTCTGGTTGGCCTGCGCGAATGGGCAACGCAGGAAGAGTTCAGCTACAGCCATGAATGGAGCGTCGGCGACCTGGTGATCTGGGACAATACCGGCACCATGCACCGCGCCGAAGCCTATGATCCCAGTTCTAACCGCATGATGCACCGCACCAAGTTGCAGGGCGAAGAGCCGTTCGAATAATACCGCTTTATGTCTGACAGGATCAAGGCCTGCTGCTGGGGGACCGCAGCGGGCCTTTTTCATGCGCTTCTATTGGCACAACCCCGTCAGCCGAGATCCTCGCGAAAGCGATCCATCTGATGCATCCGTTCGTGGAGGATGGTGACAATGCCGATGGCATCGTCCGGCAACAGGCGCCAGTAGATATAATGGTGTTCAAATCGGCAATAATAGCCCTCTATCCCGAATTCGGCCGGGATGGTCCGCCATGCTATGGCCCGCGCGGCAATCGCTTCAAATGTGCTGAACAGCGCACGGATATACTGGTCGGCCTGCGCTTCGCCCCATGTATCGCGGGTATAGATATAGATGTCGTCCAAGCGGCGGGCCGCCGCTTCTTGTACGCGGAATGAGACCATGGGTTTTAGGAGCGGCGGTTGCGAGCAATGACCGCATCGGCGTCCAATGTATGATAGCTTGCATCCGGTGCAGCAAAGGCGCGGGTCAGTTCAGCCTTCAGCCGAGTGAAGCGGTCGGCCTCCACGCGCTCCTTGTCGCGACGGATCAGGTCGCGGACATATTCGCTGACATTGTCATAGGCTCCGGCCTCGCCGACATTGGCGGCGACAAAGTCGCTGAGCACGCCGCTTACACGGACGTTGAGCGTCATGGGTTTGGACATCGCTAACTCCCTGTCCTCAATATAGGGGATATCGAGGACAGGGCAAGGATGTCACTCGACTGGCACCGGTGCCCCGGTGCCCATATAACGCGCCAGATTCTGGTGCAGGCTGGCGACCGAGCGCTCCATATAGGGATTGGGCTGGGTGCCGCGGAAACCGACATTCTTCATGCCCTGCTGGACGGCGGCCATGTTGGTGAAATCCTGTTGCAGGACAGGCGGCCATTCCTCCGGTTTGGTATATTCCCAGTCGGTCGCCGGCGCTTCGCCGTCGGGGAAGAGTTCGAAAACAGCTGCCTCGAAAATGCATTTGTCCGGGTCGCCCTGATAGGGGCGGGCCGAATAGCAGAGCATGTTGTTGACGGCGTGGCCGATCTGGAAATTCGGGAAAATCTGCCAGGCGGTGCCGCTCTTGGCGGTATGGGATGGCTCGACTACCGGCCAGATGACGCCGCGCTTGGCGTCGTCGGCGCGGGCAGTGGCCAACCAATGCTGCAACACCTGCGGCGCGGGAGTGCCTTCGGGCAGCTCATCCTTCAACCGCTGCGCCGCGTTGACCAGCGTCATGGTCGTATTGGTGTTGGCATTTTCCCAAGTGAAGAGTTGCATCTCCGCCGTCGAGAGGCGCGGGTCTTCGCCCGATCCGACGCGCAACTTGGCCTGGTTCTCGTCCATATTCTTGGGCGCGTCATAGCCGATATTGCTGTGCAGGCCATGTTGGCGCGCCCAACCGCGAAATTCGCCGAAAGCGTTGAATTCGGGATGGGTGGTCTGGACATGATAGGTTTCGCTGAAGGCTTCGAGCGCGACTTTCCAGTTGCAGTCGAAAATTATCCATTTGCGCCAGCGATAGCGCATATTCTGAAGACCGAAAGGATCGAGCATGCCCGGCACCACGCCCAGATAGTCGGTCAGTGCTTCGCCATCGGGATCGAGGTTGATCCACGCCCAGCCGCCCCATGTGTCGACCCGCACCTTGCCCAGCGCGGTGCGCTCCGCAGTCAGCCTGCCCTGCCAGTCATCCTGATGGTTGACGAAGGTGCATTGCCCGGCCCGATCGAAGGTCCAGCCGTGGAAGCCGCAGATGATGCTCGTCCGGTTTCCGCGTGCGTTGCGAGCGCCCGCCGGCGTGTCGATCAGGCGGCGGCCGCGATGCGGGCAGACATTGTGGAAGGCACGCAATTCGTCGGGACCAGTCCGCATGACGATGACCCAGTCTTCAAGGATATCGTAGGTCACGAAATCGCCGACATTGGGAATGTCCTCCAACCGGGCGGCTTGAAGCCAGACCTTGCGCCACAACCGGTCCTGTTCGGCGCGGGCATAATCGGGCGATATATAGGCCTCGACCGGGACGGTGACCGGCTGTGTCAAATCTGTCATGGCATCCTCGCTTGTCATCTATCGGCCCTGCCACCGGGGCGGGCGTTTTTCCGCGAAGGCGCGCGGGCCTTCCTGTGCGTCTTCGCTTTGGTAGGTATATTCCGACGCGGCACGGGCGGCCTGGAGCGCAGCGGAGCGGCCCATCTCGGTCGCCAGCATCACCGTGTCGCGGCCCGCCTTCACCGACAAAGGCGCGCCGTCCAATATTTCGGTGGCGAGCGCGATGGCGGCATCCAGCAGCGCTTCGGGTTCGGCCAGGCGGTTGACGAGACCGATCTCATAAGCGCGCTGCGCAGTGATCGGTTTGCCGGTCAGGATGATCTCCATCATGATCCGCTGCGGAATCATGTGAATGAGCGGTGAGGCCCATGGGGACGAGCGGCCGACCTTGACCTCAGTGATGGCAAAGCGCGCGGTGCTACTGGCGACGCACAGGTCGCAGGCTTGCGCGATCATCCAGCCGCCTGCAAAGGCAACGCCGTTGACGGCGGCGATCGTGGGCTTGCTCAGTTCGATCGTGTCGTAAGGGAGCGGGAACATGGCGCGCGGCGGAACGGTCATGCCGGTTTCGACCATTTCCTTGAGGTCGCCGCCCGCGCAGAAGGCCTTGTCGCCTGATCCGGTCAGGATGGCGACGCGTAGCGCCGGGTCCGTTTCGAACCTGTCCCACGCGGCGCGCAATCCTTCGCGGACTTCGCGGCTGAGGCAATTGCGCTGGTCGGGGCGATTGATCGTCAGGACGGCGATGCCATCGGCGCGGGCGTCGAAGAGGACGGCGTCGGTCATGTCGCTGACATTCCTCCCCTGGCAGGGGAGGATTTCAGGCTTCGACCGGCGAGACTTCATCTAAAATCCCCTTTGCGTGATGACATGGGCGGCCCGGTCCAATTCATCGCGAAAGTCTGGATGGGCGATGGCGATCAGGCGGCGGGTGCGTTCGGCAAGGCTTTGCCCCTTGAGTTCGGCCGCGCCATATTCGGTGACGATCACGTCTACGTCGGTGCGAGCGGTGGTGACCGGGCCGGAGAGTTGGGCGACGATCTTGCTGAGCGTGCCGCCCTTGGCCGAGGCTGACAGGGCGATGATCGAGCGGCCGCCCGGCGAGCGGCTACCGGCCCGGACGAAATCTACCTGCCCGCCGGTGCCGCCCAGATAGGCTGCGCCCGATTGCTCGGCATTGACCTGACCGGTAAGGTCAACCTCCAGCGCGGAGTTGATGGTAACCAGGCGCGAGAGGCGACCCAGTATCGCGGCATCATGAGTATAGCTGGTCGCGCACATGCGGATGGCCGGGTTGCGGTGCGCCCAGTCGTAGAGGCGCTTCGTGCCGATGAGCGCGCCGTTGATCGAGACGCCGGGGTCGACCTCCTTGCGGGCGTTGGTGATGACGCCAGCTTCGACCAGTTCGACAAGGCCATCGCCCAACATGCCCGAATGGACGCCCAGATCCTTGCGGTCGTGCAGCAGCCGCAGGATCGCATCGGGAACGGCCCCAACCCCAGTCTGGATCACCGCGCCGTCGCCGATATAGGCGGCGCAGTGGCGGGCGATGGCTTCGTCGGTCGGGCCGATCGCGGCAGGGGCGACCTGGACCGGCGGACGGTTGACGGGGATGGCGACATCGATGGCGGATGCGGGAATGGTTTCGCCCGGCGTGAAGGGGACCGCTTCGTTGATTTCGGCGATGACGACCCGCGCCTTGTCCACGGCGGCGCGGACATAATCGCTGATCAGGCCGCAGCTATGATTGCCATGCTCATCCACCGGACTGACCTGGATCAGGGCCACGTCGCAGGGTATGACCCCGGCGGTGATGAGCGGGCCGACCTGGCTCACATGGACGGGGATGACCTGTAATTTCCCTGCCTTGGTCATGGATCGCAGCGCACCGATCGCGCCCATGCTTGAGAGGGCGAAGCTGTCGGCGGTGGCGGGGGTGAAGAGGCCGGAAAAACTGGTGGCGATAAAGGCGGAAAGGCCCGGAATGCCGCGGCCCTGGTCGATCAGCGCCTCGACCAGGGTCGTGGGTTCGCCACAGGCCTGGCCGATGACGATATGGTCACCGGCCTTTAAGTGTACAGCGAAGCGGACACTGGTTTCGCTTTTCACAATCGCCCTACTTGTCGGAGTAAATGTTCGGCGCGGCTGAGATGGGGACGATCAAGCATCCCGCCCTTATAACCGATCGCCCCGACGCCCGGATTTTTCGCAAATATATCAACTACTTCAAGCGCCTGCGCGATTTCTTCCTCGGTGGGCGTGAAGGCGGCATTGATCACATCGACCTGCGCCGGGTGGATCGCCAGCATGCCGCGATAGCCATCGCGCCGTACTTTTTCCGCACGGGCCTTCAACCCTTCGAGATCGCGGAAATCGCCCTGGATCGTTTCGATCGCGGTCACGCCGGCGGCCGCTGCGCCGAGCAGGCACATGGAGCGCGCCAGTTCATAGGTGAAGCCATAGCTGCCGTCGTCATTGCGGTTGTTGCTGGCGCCGATCGAGTCGGCCAGATCCTCCGCGCCCCAAGTGAGCGCAACGACGCGCGGCGCGCCCTTATAATCGCCCGTATGGAACATCGCTTGCGCCGTTTCGGTGACCAGCACGATCAGCGGGGTCGAGCCTTCATCAATGCCATTGGCGACTTCAAGCGCGGAGAGATAATGGTCGAGCCGCTCCACATCCTGCCGCCCATCGACTTTGGGCAGCATGATGCCACCGGGGCGCGCAGGCATGATCGCGGCAAGATCGAGCAGCGTATGGGGACCGTCGAGCGGATTGACCCGGACCCACAAACGGTCCCGGCCTTCGGGACGGCTGGCCAGACAATCATGGACCAGTTGGCGCGCCAGCACCTTGTTTTCGGTCGTGACGGCATCTTCCAGATCGAACAGCGCGATGTCCGCCGCGCTGTCAGCGGCCTTGGCCATCTTCTTCTCGCTATCGCCCGGCGCGAACAGCCAGGAGCGCATCTTGATCGAGAGGGTGGCGGGCGTGGACATGATCTTCTCTCCGGTCAGTAGGATTTGGGCAAGTCCAACACTTTTTCGGCGAGAAAGTTAAGGATCATATGCGGGCTGACCGGCGCGGTGCGCGGAATCAGCACTTCGCGCAGCAGCCGTTCGACATGATATTCTTGGGCATAGCCCATGCCACCCAGCGTCAGCATGGCGGTATGGCAGGCCTCGAACGCAAATTCGGCGGCGAGATATTTGCCCGCATTGGCCTCGACGCCGCATTCCTCGCCCTTGTCGAATTTGGTCGCGGCCTGCATCACCATCAGATTGGCGGCTTCCAACTGCGCCCAGCATTTGGCGAGCGGGTGCTGAATCCCCTGATTCATGCCGATCGGCCGATCGAACACGATGCGTTCGCGGGCATAGCGGGCGGCACGCTGGATCGCGTTGCGGCCAATGCCCACCGCTTCGGCCGCGAGTAAAATGCGTTCGGGGTTCAGCCCTTTGAGGATGATGCGGAACCCCTGCCCCTCTTCGCCGATGCGGTCTTCTTCGGGGATGAAGAGGTCGTTGATGAACAGCATGTTGGAGCCGACTGCATGACGGCCCATCTTTGGGATCAGCTGATGCTCGATTCTATCGCGGTCGAGCTTGGTATAGAAGAGCGACAGGCCGTGGGTCTTGTTCTCCACCTCATCGATCGGGGTCGTCCGCGCGAGCAGCATCATCCGGTCGGCGACATGGGCGTTGGTGATCCAGATCTTTTCGCCATTGACGCGATAGCCGCCCGCTTCGCGCACAGCGCGGGTCTTGAGCCTGGTCGTGTCCAGTCCGGTATTGGGTTCGGTGACAGCAAAGCACATTTTTTCCGCGCCCGACAGGATCGGCGGGATCATGCGCTGCTTCTGTTCCTCGGTGCCGAACAGGTCGATGGGTTCGAGGCTAAATACCGGGCCATGGATGGTGGAGGCCGCCGTCATGCCGCCGCCCGCTTCGGCCACCGCCTGCATCATGATGGCCGCTTCGGTAATGCCAAGGCCAGCGCCGCCGACCGATTCCGGCATGGCGACGCCGAGCCATCCCGCCTGCGCCATCGCGGTATGAAATTCGACCGGATATTGGGCATCCCGATCGCGCGCGAACCAATAATCGTCGCTGAACTGGCTGCATTGGGCCAGCACGGCGTCCCGAATATTCTGCTGGTCGTCGGTAAAGGCAAAATCCACGTTTCTGGTCCCGATTGCCGCAAGGGGCGGTCCTGATGGTCGGCCTTTTGGGTATCAGCGGGGGATAAGGCGCACAATCGAACGGCTGTTCAACATCCGACATATCGGTGGGGCGAAGTGGTTGGCCATGGCTTCGCCGCGCCGCCTGTCCTAGCCCGACGACATGGAACAGGAGAGAGACATGGGCGAGCCAAAGGGCCATGGTGGGCCGCTGACAGGCGTGCGGGTGGTCGATCTGACCGCAATGGTCTTTGGCCCCTATGCGACGCAGATCATGGCCGATATGGGCGCGGACGTCATCAAGGTGGAGCCGCCGGGCGGTGGCGACCAGACCCGCTATATCAATGGCGGCAATGCGCCGGACCTGGGCGGCGTGTTCACCAACGTCAATCGCGGCAAGCGCAGCATCGTGCTGGACCTGACGCGCGAAGCGGACAAGGATGTGCTGCGCGCACTGATCGCGACGGCGGATATCTTCATCCATTCGATGCGGGGCAAGGCGATCGCGCGGCTGGGGTTCGACTATGCAGCTGTGAAGGCGATCAAGCCCGACATCGTCTACACCAATTGCTATGGCTATAGTCGGCGCGGGCCGGAGGCGGACAAGCCCGCCTATGACGATACGATCCAGGCCGAATGCGGCATCCCGCATCTGCAAGCGCTGATGACCGGCAAGCCCGATTTCATGGCAACCATCATCGCCGACAAGGTGGCGGGGCTGACCGGCCTCTATGCGACCATGATGGCGCTGTTCCACCGCGAGCGCACCGGCGAGGGGCAGGAGGTGGAGGTCGGCATGTTCGAGACGATGGCCGCCTTCATGCTGACCGAACATGCCAGTGGCGCGATGTTCTATCCGCCAATCGGCCCGGCCCATTATCACCGCGTCGTCGCGCGCAACCGCAAACCCTATGCCACCAAAGACGGGCATATCGCGGCGCTGGTCTATAATGACAAGCATTGGAACGCCTTTATCGGCGCGGTGCAGCCGGAATGGGCGAGCGAAGAGTTTGACAGCCTGCCCAAGCGGGCGAAGCAGATCGACCGGGTCTATGGATTGCTGGGTGGGACATTCGCGCAGAGGACGACGCAGGAATGGCTAGATTTGCTGGCGTCGCTGCATATTCCCGCCGCACCGTTGCGGACGACGGATGAGCTGTTCGAGAATGACCATCTGAACGCCATCGGCTTTTTTGAAACGGTGGAGACCGAGCATGGCACGGTGCGCTTTCCGGGCGTTCCGACCTGGTTTTCCGCGACGCCGGGGAAAGTCGCTGGCGGTGCGCCGGGGCTCGGCGCGCATGGGGATGCGGTGCGGGGGGAATTACGCCATTCCTCCCCTGGCAGGGGAGGTGGCAGGGCGCAGCCCTGACGGAGGCGTGTCACGCTATCGATAACGCGACACCCCTCCACCACGCGCTTCGCGCGCGGTCCCCCTCCCCTTACAGGGGAGGATTTTTATGGATTTCCACCGCCACGGCGATGAAGCGGGGCTGTCGCCCGATCCGTCTTGAACCCCCCTCCCCAGCCTTTACCCTTCGCCTCTAAAGCTAATAGCGGACAGGGTGACATGGCAGAGGATTTGGCAGCGACGACATCGGTTCCGTTCGAGATTACCGATCCCGAACGCATCCCGACGCCACGCTATTATGACGAGGCATTCTACAAGCGTGAGTGCGAAGAGCTTTGGCCGCATGTCTGGCAGATGGCGTGCCGGGTCGAGCAGGTGCCGGAGGTCGGCGACTGGATCGAATATAGCAATCTTGGCCAATCGGTCATCATCGTGCGGACGAAGGATGGCATTCGCGCCTTCCACAATGCCTGCCGCCATCGCGGCGTGCCGCTGACCGAGGGCAACCATGGCAATTGCAAGGGCAAGGGGTTCATCTGCCCCTTCCACGGCTGGCGCTGGAATATCGAGGGGAAAAACACCTTCGTCTACGGCCGCCATCTGTTCAGCGAAGGGCAATTGGACGAAGCCGACCTGGCGCTGCGCCCGTGCCGCAGCGAGATCGAGATGGGCTGTGTGTTCATCAATTTCGATGATGATGCGCCAGGATTCCGGCAGCAATTGGGGCCTCTGGCGGCGGGCCTGGACGCCTATAATGCCGACAAGATGCGCGCCGAATGGCAATTCGCCACGGTGCTGCCCGCCAACTGGAAGACTGCGATGGAAGCCTTCATGGAGGGCTATCATGTCATGCGGACGCACCCGCAGCTTCAGCAGAAGGTGCCGATCCTCTATAATATGATGTATGGCATGGACACGGGCGGGATTGGTGTGCCGATCAACCCAAACCGGTCGATGCGCGACAATATCGTCGATCAGGTCGATCATCTGCAATTGTTGAGCGATGGCATGGCGGGCATGTGCCACGCCAAGGATGTGGCGGTGGCGCGCACGCTGATCGACGTCGAATTGCCCGACGATCCGGGCCAGGCGATCATGCAGTGGTTCGGCACGCTCAACCATTGCGTGACGCAGGCGGGGCTGGCGCGGGGCGAACCGGCGCCCGACCTCAATCACATTGCGGTCAATACGCCGGTGAAAGCGGTGGAGTTCATCTTCCCCAATTATTTCCTGCTGCCATTCCTGTCGAGCATGGCCGCCTATCGCATCCGCCCGCTGGGACCGGAAAGCTGTCTGTTCGAGCTATGGTCGCTGACCCACTTCCCCGAAGGCCAGGAGCCGCCACCAGTGATGGAGGCGGTAACGCTGCCCTATGACAGCGATCAGTTCCCGATGATCCCGCGTCAGGATTACAGCAACATCCCGATCCAGCAGAAGGGGCTGCACGCCCAAGGTTTCGACTTCATGCGATTGTCGAAGGAGATAGAAGGGCTGATTTCCAACTATCAGCGGATCATCGACGGCTATCTGAAGGGCGTGGAGCCGGAAAAGCTGAGCGCAGCGACGCAGAAACTGGCGGGGAATTTCGACGGGCCGATATTGGATCTGGGGTTTTAGGACCGCACCCTACTCCGTTCGTGCTGAGTAGGGACTGAGCCCTTCGACTGCCTGCTTGCAGCAGGCGCTCAGGATAAACTTCACCGTAGGTGAAGTCGAAGGCCCGTATCGAAGCATGGCGCCCATACGCATCCTTCGATACGCCGCTTCGACAAGCTCAGCGGCTACTCAGGACGAACGGGTTGGGTTAATATGCCTCAGCCCCAAAGCGCATCCGCCGCAGCAAGCGCCTGCCCGCCCCGTCCGCCAAGGTCGCTGATCAGCGCCTTGAGGCGATAGGTCCATAGGTGCAGCGGATGTTCGAGCGTCACGCCCATCGCGCCGAAAAATTGGTGGAAGTCGTAAACGGTCGCGCGGGCCGATTCCTGCGCGTGGAGCGCGGCCAGCGCAGCATCGCCGGGGTCGAGCGTGGCGGCGGCCGTGAGCGCCAGCCAACGCACGCCGTTGGCGCGGACCTGCGCTTCGGCCAGCCGGTGGCGCAGTGCCTGGAAGGTGGCGAGCGGACGGCCGAATTGCTGGCGGTCGGTGACATGGGCAACGGTGCTGTCGAGCGCGGCGGCGAGCAGGCCGACGGCTTCGGCGGCGAGCGCGATGCGCCAGCGGGTCAGTACGTCCTCGATGGAAACGGCATGGCTAATGCGGTCGGCGGGCACAGCGAGTAGCGTGGCCATAGGGTAGCCAAAGAGCGCTTCGGGTTCAGGGCGGACCTGATCGGCCATGGCGGTGAAGGTCGAAACGCCGGATCGACCGACAATCAGTACGGTGGCCCCTTCGCGCAGGAAGCGGATGGGGCGGGTCGTGCGGCCTTCTTCGATCAGGCAGAGCGGACGCGGCAGATCATCGCCCAGCAGCGGGCGGATCAGCGCGCTGGCGGCGGCTTCGACCGTTTGCGGCAGGCGGGCGAGGCGTTCGACCACCAGCGCGGCGGACACTGCACCGAGATCGGGATCGAATCCTATGTCGAGAAATCCACCCTCGGCCAGTTCGCGGTCGAGCTGCGCATCGGGCAGGGCAAAGCCGGCTTCATGCAACGATGCGCCCGCATAGGGCCGGGTCAGCGCGTCGATCGCGTCGAGGATCGCGACCTGATCGTCGGTGAGCGACAGGTCCATCAGCGCGGCTCCCTGGGCAATTTGAGGACATCGGTAGCGATGATGTTGAGCTGGATTTCCGCCGCCCCCGCCGCAATCCCGGCGACGATGCCGCGCTGGTGGTGCATCTTGAGATAGGGGTGCGCGTCGGCCAGTGCCTCCGGCAGATATTCGACGATGAACTCGCACACGCGCCGCTCGGCCATGACAGTGGCAAAACGCGCGGAGCTGGATTCCGCGCCGATCGCCTCGCCCTTGGCCCGGCGATCGACAATGGCGTAGCTCGCCATGCGGGCGGCTTCGGTGAGGGCTGCCGCATGAGCGGCTTCGATCCTGACCGCTTCGCTGTCGAACCCCCCTTGCTCCTTTAGCACCGCCACGGCACGGTCGAGCGCGGCGCGGGCCAGCGCATAACGGGGTATGCCCAGCCGTTCGTTGGTCAGCGAATAGCCGATAATCTCCCACGCCTGGCCCTCATCGCCCAGGCGAGCGGTGACCGGCACGGTCACGTCATCGAAAAACACTTCATGAATATCGCCTTCACCGATCAGCGAAGGGATTTGGCGCACGGTGATGCCGGGCGTGTCCATCGGCACCAGCAGGATGGAGATGCCACGCTTACGATCGTCACTGGTGCGGCAGACGAGGAAGCAGGTGTCGGCCAACCCTGCATAGCTGGTCCAGATTTTCTGGCCCGTCACGCGATAGACATCGCCATCCCGTTCCGCGCGCGTGCGCAGCGAGGCAAGATCAGAGCCGGAGCCGGGCTCGGAAAAGCCCTGGCACCACAGCGCCTTGCCTTCCGCGATCGGCGGCAGATAGCGCGCCTGTTGATCGGGCGAGCCGTAGCGGATCAGCGTCGGGCCGATCCAGTTGACGTTCATATATTGGCCGCCGCGCGGTTCGCCCGCGATCCACATTTCTTCGGCAAGGATGGTCTGGTGCCAGGGGTCCAGCCCCTGCCCGCCCAATGCGACCGGCCAATGCGGGATCAGCAAGCCCTGCTCCGCCAGCGTGCCGCAAAAACTTTCGGCATAGCGGGTCAGCGCAGGCGAGGCCGGGCCATGCTGCGAAAAACGCTCCCAATCGTCCGGCAGCGTATCGGCCAGCAACGCGCGCAGCCGGGCGCGGAAGGCCGTTTCCTGATCTGTCCATGCAAAGTCCATGGGCCTGTGATTACGGGATGCCGCAGGGCGAGAATAGACGACCGCTCAAGAGAACGCCCCGGTGATATGGCAAAGGCGGGCTTGGACAAGAGCGGCGGAGCGGTACCATGCACAGGCATGAACACGGACGCCGCCTCTTATATTCCCCTGCTGCCGCTGGCCGATATCCCCGATGGCAGCGTCCGTGCGGTGGAAGCGGCGGGCCGCTCGATCATGCTGTGCCATTTTGAGGGGCGCATCCATGCGCTCGACAATATGTGCTCCCATGCGCAGGAGCCGCTGGCGTGCGGGCGGATGCGGCTGGGGTGGATCGCCTGCCCGGCGCATGGCGCGCGGTTCGACCTGGAAACGGGCGAGGCGTTGACCGGCCCCGCCAGCGACCCCATCGCTACCTATGCCGTGCGCGTGGTGGACGGGATGATCGAGGTCGCAATCTAGGCCATCGCCTTGGGGATATTGCGGGTGCGCCCCTTGCGTGGGGGGCCATATTTGCGACCTAGCAGATGCGTATTTTGTGGAGGCACGGGACTTGAGCGACGCATTGGACGGCTTGCGACAGGAGGTGCGCGAATGGCTCGCCATTCATGCACCAAAGGACTGGCGCGCGCACAGCACGAGCGAAGCCGCCTTTCTCGCCATGCAACGCCGTTGGTTCGCGACGCTGGTGAAGGGCGGTTATGCAGTGCCGCATTGGCCCGAAGGTTGGCCGGGCGGCGGGCGATCGCTGGCCGAGCAGAAAGTGATTTACGAGGAGTTTGCGCGCGCCGATACGCCGCGCCTGCTGCTGTCCTTCATGTCCACCTATCATGCCGCATCGACCTTGTTCGAATGGGGCAGCGCGGAACAGCAGGAGCGTTACATCCCTCGTATCCTGGATGGCGAAATCTGGTGTCAGGGCTTTTCGGAGCCGGGCGCCGGGTCGGACCTGGCGGCGCTGCGCACGCGGGCGGAACGCAAGGGCGATGTCTATGTCGTCAACGGGCAGAAGCTGTGGTCGACCATGGGGCAATTTGCCGACCAATGCCTGCTGTTGGTGCGGACCAGCAATGAAGGAGTCAAGCAAGCGGGGCTGACCTATTTGCTGCTGGATTTGAAGGCACCGGGGGTCACTGCGCGGCCGATCCACCAAATTCATGGCGACGAGGAATTTGCCGAAATCTTCCTCGACAATGTCGAGATATCGGTGGCCAACCGGCTGGGCGAGGAAGGCCAGGGCTGGGCCGTGGCGCAATCGACTTTGTCGTCCGAGCGCGGACTGACGCTGCTGGAGCTGAGCGCGCGGATGCGTGGGGCGATGTGGCGGATCGGCGACCTTATTCGCGCGCATGGGCGCAGCGAGGATGCGGGCGTGTTGCGCGATGTCGGGCGGCTGGCCAGCAAGGTCGATGCGACCTGCGCCGTCGCCGACCAGTTTCTCGCCAATCGCATCGCAGGTGAGGAAAAGGTGGGCGACGCCTCGATCGTCAAGCTGGCCTATTCGCGCACGCTGCGCGATTTTACGGCGCTTGGGCTGCGGATCGGCGGGCTGGACGCGCAATATCATGCGCCAATCACCTTTGGCGGCGGCATGGAAACGGGGAATTGGATGGCCGATTTCATGAACAGCTATGCCTGGACGATCGCAGGCGGCAGCGACGAAGTGCAGCGCAACATCATCGCCGAACGGCTGCTGGGGATGCCGCGCGAACCCAAAAGCTGGACGGTGAAGGAGAGCGCAGCATGAGCATGACGCGAAGCGAATTACAGGACGCCGCCGCCAAAGCGTTCGACGGCGGCCTGCCCCCCGATGCAGCGCAGAGCTGGACCCTGATCACCGACATGGGATGGCTGATGATGGCCGTGTCGGAGGATCAGGGCG
>Ga0209231_1000325_pt1 | contig 29091 bp, 22 predicted proteins | sample Deesub45470m_DNA_FD_188086 | JGI IMG/M metagenome (GOLD analysis project Ga0209231, IMG submission 188086) | Deep subsurface microbial communities from North Pacific Ocean - 450_OLKR46/470m Metagenome (SPAdes) (version 2) | ecosystem: Environmental > Terrestrial > Deep subsurface > Unclassified ... | reverse complement strand
TGCGTAATCGGACCAGGAAACGCGTTGGCAATGTGGGTAAAGATTACAAAGGATTTAGCGTTTGTTCTTGATTTTTGGCTCTTTTTATCAAGAAAAAGAGCATATGTTAAAATTACTTCAATCCTTAAGATTAAAAATAGCTAACATTTTACTATTCCTACATAAATCCTAACTCAAATTTGGCTTCTTCACTCATCATGTCTTTGTTCCATGAGGGTTCCCAAACCATAGTAACTACAGCTGTTTTTACCGACCAAAGTGCTTCAATTTTTTGACGAACTTCTTCGGGTAAACTTTCCGCTACAGGACAAGAAGGTGAGGTAAGCGTCATTAAAATTTCGGCATTAAACTCCTCATCTAATTTAATTTCATAAATCAATCCCAACTCGTAAATATCTACAGGAATTTCAGGGTCATATACTGATTTAAGTACTTCTATAATTTGCATCTCCACATCTTGTTTGGAGAGTTGATTGGTATGTTCGTTATTTTCTTCCATAATCTAAAAAGTTTGTGGTTCAACGTTTGAAGTTTATTAGCTTCCAACTTTTGAATTAAAAACCACTGCGTACATTCTAATTTGTTTTAACATTGATAACAGCCCATTGCTTCTGGTTGGCGACAAGTGTTCTTGTAGTCCAATTTGATCAATGAAAAATAAGTCGGCATCAATTATTTCTTGTGGCGTGTGATTGGAAAATACTCTAATCACTAACCCTACAATTCCTTTGGTAATAATAGCATCACTATCGGCAGTAAAAATTATTTTACCGTCTTTTAATTCTGCATGTAACCAAACTTTACTCTGACAACCTTTTATGAGGTTTTCATCTGTTTTATATTTCTCATCAATTAACGGTAAATCTTTGCCCAATTCAATGATGTATTCGTACTTGTCCATCCACTCATCAAACAATGCAAATTCATCTACTATTTCTTGTTGTATTTCTTGTATAGTCATTATTTCAACATTTTCAGTGCTCTTTCCAATGCAAGTATAAAAGTATCAATTTCCTCTTTGGTATTATAAAAAGCAAACGAAGCCCTTGCCGTTCCAGGAATATTAAAGCGGTTCATTAGTGGTTCTGTACAATGGTGTCCGGTTCGGATGGCTATTCCCAACTTATCGATAATCATCCCAATATCGGTAGGGTGCGTGCCATCTACCAAAAAAGACAAAACACTTGCTTTGTTGGGAGCTTCTCCAATTATCTTTGCACCTTCAATTTTTTTAATTTTTTGGGTGGCATAGTTTAACAATTCATGCTCATAAGCTTCAATATTTTCGATGCCAATGTTATTCATATAATCAATGGCTGCTGCTAAACCTAGTCCGCCAACAATATTGGGCGTTCCTGCTTCAAACTTATGAGGTAATTCGTTGTAAGTGGTTTTCTCAAAAGTTACGGTTTTAATCATATCCCCACCACCTTGATAAGGAGGTAACTCATTTAAAATAGCTTCTTTTCCATATAAAATACCCACACCCGTTGGTCCAAACATTTTGTGAGCCGAAAAAGCATAAAAATCGCAATCCAGCTCTTGAACATTAACTTTAGTGTGAGGAACTGCTTGAGCTCCATCAATTAACACAAAAGCACCAGCCGCTTTAGCCAATTTAATAATTTTTTTAACAGGGTTTATGGTGCCTAATGTGTTAGAAACATGTGTTACAGCTACTAATTTTGTTTTAGGCGAAAGCAGTTTTTTAAATTCATCCATCAGTAATTCACCTTTTTCGCTGATAGGAATTATTTTTAAAACAGCTCCTTTTTCTTCGCATAACATTTGCCACGGAACAATATTAGAGTGATGTTCCATAGTAGAAATGATAATTTCATCACCTGCATGGATATGTTTTTTGCCAAAACTTGAAGCTACTAAATTGATGCTTCCTGTGGTGCCGCTTGTAAAAATAATTTCGTGATTATGTTGGGCATTAATAAACTGTTGTACCGTTGTTCGGGCTTTTTCATAAGCATCGGTAGCTTCCTGACTTAAAGTATGAATTCCTCTGTGGATATTGCTGTTTTCGTGCTGGTAATAACGATTGATAACATCAATTACCTGTTGTGGTTTTTGCGAAGTAGCTCCATTATCAAAATAGATTAATGGCTTTCCGTTCACTTGGCGGTGAAGGATGGGGAAGTCTTTTCTAATTTCTTCTACATTTAATTTATATGTTGTTGTTGCTTCCACAGTTTTTGTTTTTAAAAATACTCACATCTGCACATTCTACCCACACATTAAACAGTTACTCCAATTCTTCTTCAACTTTATTATCAATATACGCTTGTAATGCTTCAATAGAAATTCTTTCCAACGCATCTTTAGCAAAAGCATTAATCATTAATTTCAATGCTCCTTTTTTTGATATTCCTCTTGACTGTAAGTAAAAAATAGCTTCTTCATCAATTTGTCCTGTGGTAGAGCCATGACTACATTTTACATCATCAGCATAAATTTCTAACTCAGGTTTTGAATTTACCGTAGCATTATCGGTTAGCAAAATGTTATTGTTTTGCTGAAAAGCATTGGTAATTTGAGCATCTTGTCGTACAAACACTTTTCCGTTAAATACGCCCGTTGATTCATCATCCAAAATACCTTTATAAACTTCGTTAGAGTTGCAATGGGGTTTTTTATGGTCAACTACTGTATGGTTGTCAATATGGTCTTTGTTTTTCCCTAAATATAATCCATTGAGGTTAGTTTCGCAGTTGGATGCATCTACTTCAATGTTCAAGTTATTTCTTACCAACGCACCATTAAATGTAGCGGTGTTGATGGTGAAATTGCTATTGGCTTCTTGATAAACTTGTTCTGTAGCAACGCTAAAATTAGTTTCTTTTTTATCCTGAATTTTATTGTATTCCATAAAAGCGTTTTCGGCAATAACTAATTCAGAAACGTGATTATTAAAATTTTTTTCACCATTAACATTGATAAAAGATTCAATGATTTTTACCTGACTACCAACATTGGCAACAAATAAATTTCTGCTTAGCGAAATTGTATTATTTCCAGTAGTGATGTTGATGATGTGCAATGGTTTTTCAATGATTTTATTTTTAGCCACTTCCAAATAAATACCATCAGTATGGAAAGCATTGTTGAGCGCTAAAAATATTTCTTTTTTATCTTGAGTAAACTGATTGAAATGTTTTTTCAAACCTTCAAAATTTTGCTTTTTAGCGTGAGAAAGTGAAGTTAATGTAACGCCATCTACTGAAGTGAAATCAGATAAATCGGCAACTACATGTCCGTTAACAATTACCAATACTTGTGCATCCAAATTTGGAATTAAAAAATTGCTAACATCAATTTTCTCAGGTTGACCCAAGGTGTAGGTATTGTTTACAATTTTGCCCACACGTGTATATTTCCAATATTCTGTTTTAGAAGTAGGGAAATCCAATTCGTTAAGTTCGTTTTGGGCATTGTTTCGTAAGCCTTCAAAATAGCTATCTTCATTAAATTGAAGTGAGCTTAATGCGGCTAAAAAAGTGTCTTTTTTTGTAATTTCTGCTGTTGTCATGTTTTTTGTTTTGTTTCTGGTTTCTAGTTTCGAGTTGTCTCAACATTGAACATTGAACTTTAAACTTTTAACTCATCTTTTATCCAATCGTATCCTTTTTCTTCTAATTCTAACGCTAAATCTTTACTTCCGGATTTAACAATTTTTCCGTCATATAAAACATGTACAAAATCAGGTATAATATAATCTAACAATCTTTGGTAATGTGTAATAACAATGGTTGCATTATTGGGCGATTTCAATTTGTTTACACCATTAGCAACAATTCTTAAGGCATCAATGTCTAATCCCGAATCAGTTTCATCTAAAATAGCCAATTTAGGTGTTAGCATTGCCATTTGGAAAATTTCGTTTCTTTTTTTCTCACCACCAGAAAAACCTTCATTTACCGAACGGTTAGCTAATTTAGTATCTAATTCTACCAAAGCAGATCTTTCTTTTACCATGCCTAAAAATTCTTTTGCAGAAACAGGCTCTTGGTTAAGGTAAGCTCTTTTTTCGTTGATGGCTGTTTTTAAGAAGTTGATGTTGCTCACTCCCGGAATTTCTACCGGATATTGAAAAGCTAAAAATAATCCTTCTCTAGCTCTATCTTCAGGAGCTAAATCCAGTAAATCTTTACCATCAAATTCTACTGAACCTTCAGTAACTTCAAACTCTTCTCTCCCTGCTAAAACAGATGATAACGTACTTTTACCTGAACCATTTGGTCCCATGATAGCGTGTACCTCACCAGCTTTTACTTCTAAGTTAATTCCTTTTAGTATTTCTTTGCCATCAATACTGGCATGTAAGTTATTTATTTTAATCATTTCACTTATTTTTATGGAACACAGATAATACTGATGTAACCTATGTTCACTGATATTTATATTTTTGTTATCAATTTTTAAATTTCTTAGCTGTCTTCTTATCCTACTGACCCTTCCAAACTAATTTCCAATAGTTTTTGCGCTTCAACAGCAAATTCCATGGGTAATTTATTTAACACCTCTTTGGCGTAACCGTTAACAATTAAATTAATCGCTTTTTCGGTATCAATTCCTCTTTGGTTGCAATAGAATATTTGGTCTTCACCAATTTTTGAAGTGGTGGCTTCATGTTCTATTTTAGCAGTGCTGTTTTTTGCTTCAATGTATGGAAAGGTATGAGCTCCGCATTGGTCGCCCATCAACAAGGAATCACATTGTGTAAAATTTCTTGCGTTGCTAGCGTTTTTATGTATTTGCACTAATCCTCGGTAAGAGTTGTTGCTATGTCCAGCCGATATTCCTTTAGAGATAATAGTACTTTTAGTATTTTTTCCCAAGTGAATCATTTTTGTTCCTGTATCAGCTTGTTGGTAGTGGTTGGTTACCGCTACCGAATAAAATTCACCAATGGAATTGTCCCCTTTTAAAATACAAGATGGATATTTCCATGTAACGGCAGATCCTGTCTCTACTTGTGTCCATGAAATTTTAGCATTCTTGTGGCAAATACCTCTTTTGGTTACAAAATTATATACGCCACCTTTACCTTCTTTATCGCCAGGAAACCAGTTTTGTACAGTTGAATATTTTATTTCGGCATTGTCTAAAGCAATTAGCTCCACAATGGCAGCATGCAATTGGTTTTCATCTCGAGATGGAGCAGTACACCCTTCTAGGTAACTTACGTAACTTCCTTCATCAGCTACCACCAATGTTCTTTCAAACTGTCCGGTGTTGGCTTCGTTTATTCTAAAATAAGTAGAAAGTTCCATTGGGCAACGTACTCCTTTCGGAATGTAGCAAAAAGAACCATCTGAGAATACTGCGGAATTTAACGCTGCGTAAAAATTATCTGATGTTGGAACTACTGTCCCGATGTGTTTTTTCACCAATTCAGGATGATTTTGAACCGCTTCGCTAAACGAGCAGAAAATAATCCCTAATTCTTTTAGTTTTTCTTGAAAAGAAGTTTTTACGGAAACTGAATCAAACACGAAATCTACCGCTACACCACTCAACGCTTTTTGTTCATCCATAGAGATGCCTAATTTGTCCATGGTAGCTTTCATTTCAGGGTCTATGTCTTCCCATTTTACGTCTCCTTTGTTTTTAGGAGCAGAATAATAAGACAATGCTTGAAAATCAATCTTTGGGTAACGTACGTGAGCCCATTCTGGTTCAATCATTTTTTGCCATGCTCTGAAAGCATTTAAACGGTATTCCAACATCCATTCTGGCTCGTTTTTCTTAGCAGAAATTAAGTGTATCACCTCTTCATTTAATCCAGGAGGAAGTTTGTCGGCTTCAATGTTTGAAGTAAAGCCGTATTTATACTCTTTATCTTTTAATTCTTCTTTTAAATCGTCTTCTGTGTATGCCATTTTATTAGTTTAAAAGTTTAATGTTCAAAGTTTGAAGTTTATTAATATTGAACTTCAAACCTCAAACTTGAAACTTATAGTGAGAAACTCTCTCCACAACCGCAAGTTCTGTTAGCGTTAGGATTTTTAAAAATAAAGCCTTTGCCATTTAATCCACCTGAAAAATCAAGTTCTGTTCCGGCAAGGTATAGAATGCTTTTTTTGTCGCAAACTACTTTAACCCCGTTATCTTCAAATACTTTGTCATCATCGTTCATGATATGGTCGAAAGATAAATCGTAAGTTAAACCAGAGCATCCACCACCTTTTACACCAACTCTAACAAAGCTTCCTTCGGGAGCATTATCGTCTTGCATTAGCTTAATAGCTTGTTTTTTTGCGTTTTCTGAAACTGTTATCATAATTCAATTATTTAGATTAATTCTAAATTAGAGCAAAAGTACCTAAAATGTGGTATCGAAACAAAGAAAAAGTGAAAAAAGTAAATCTAAATTTAAATAGATTGTTCAATAAATGAATTTCTTACCTTTGCCTTATGTTTGAAGATAAAAATAACCCCAAAGAAATTGAGAATCTTGGAGAATTTGGATTAATCAATCACCTTACTTCTCAAATAAAATTAAAAAATCCAACTTCTGTTAAAGGAGTTGGTGATGATGCTGCTGTAATTGCTCCGTCTAAAAATAAACAAATTGTGGTAACTACTGATATGTTAGTAGAAGGTATTCATTTTGATTTGATTTATACACCATTTAAGCATTTAGGATATAAGGCTGTTACAGTTAATCTTTCGGATGTTTATGCTATGAACGCGGTGCCTACTCAAATTACTGTTTCTATTGCTGTTTCTAACAAAATTTCTATTGAAGCCTTGGAAGAATTGTATGCAGGCATGTTGTTGGCTTGCGAAATTTATGGGGTTGACTTGGTTGGTGGCGATACCACCTCATCAAATTCAGGATTGATTATAAGCATAACTGCTGTTGGTGAAGCAGAAAAGAAAGAAATAGTTTACAGAAATGGAGCTAAAGAAAACGATTTAATTTGTGTGTCGGGCGACTTAGGGGGAGCTTTTATGGGCTTACAGTTGCTAGAAAGAGAAAAGCAAATTTTTAATGAAAATCCTGCCATTCAACCTGATTTTTCGGGGTACGATTATGTATTGGAAAGGCAACTAAAACCTGAACCACGACAAGATGTGATTGAAATGTTTAAAGAATTAGGCGTTCAACCTACTTCTATGATAGATATTTCTGATGGACTTTCTTCTGAAATTATCCATATTTGTACTCAATCTGGAGTAGGATGTACTATTTATGAAGACAAGCTTCCTATTGATCCTTTAACGGTTTCTACAGCTGAAGAAATGAATTTAAACCCTTCTGTTTGTGCATTAAATGGTGGTGAAGATTATGAATTGCTTTTTACTATTTCTTTAGAGGATTATGAAAAGATAAAAGAGCAAAAAAGAGTTGCTATTATCGGACATATTACTTCTGATAAAGGTAAGTATGAGTTTGTTTCCAATGGAGATACGGTTCATGAGCTTACTGCACAAGGGTGGAATGCCATCTTGAAAAAAGAGGATGAAACGAACTAGTTAATTTTTTTATCCCATAGCGAAAAGATTATTAGTGAAACGCAAGTTCGTGAATTCATAAAAAAATAATAAGCAATGAACAGTTACATGTGACCGATTTAAAACAATAAAAAGTTAAACACATGAAAACTAAAACATTGAATATGATGTATTTTACATCAATATGTTTTCACTAACTTTACCAAATGGCATTTTTGAAACATGATAATATTAGTATTTTAAAGAAAATCACTTTTGCCAGAGGGATTAATATTATCGGATTATACTTCAGCTATCATCTTTCAAAACTTACCAAATCAGGAAAAATAGTAGGCTTACCCATGAGTTTAACTATTGAACCTACAACAGCTTGTAATTTAGGTTGTCCTGAATGTCCGAGCGGACTAAAACAATTTTCTCGTCCAGAAGGAAATCTTAAAAATTCATTTTACCAACAGACCATAAACAAGGTAAAAAAACATGTTTTTTACCTGAATTTTTATTTTCAGGGAGAGCCATTTATTAATCCTAACTTTTTGGATATGGTCACCTACGCTCACCAACAAAATATTTATACGGCTACATCAACCAATGCTCATTTTCTTACAGATGAAACGGCTAAAAAAACAGTAGAATCGGGATTGGATAGGTTAATTATTTCTATTGATGGCATTACTCAAGAGGTGTATGAAAATTATCGTGTTCATGGGAAGTTAGATAAAGTATTGGCTGGAACAAAAAACATCTTAAAATGGAAAAAAGAGCTTCAATCTAAAACGCCTTATGTTATTTTTCAGTTTTTGGTAGTAAAGCCCAACGAGCATCAACTTGAGGAAGCAAAGCTATTGGCAAAAGAATTAGGTGTTGATGAAATTCGTTTTAAAACTGCTCAGGTATATAATTATGAAAATGGAAACCCATTAATTCCAACCATTGAAAAATACTCACGATATAAAAAATTACCTAACGGAAAGTTTACGTTAAAAAATAAGCTACTCAACGAGTGTTGGAGAATGTGGAGTTCTTGTGTTATTACATGGGATGGTAAAGTAGTGCCTTGTTGTTTTGATAAAGATGCACAACATCAATTAGGCGATGTGTCAACATCTAATTTCAACCAACTATGGAAATCTAACGCTTATCAATCTTTTAGAAAAAATATATTGATCAACAGACAAGCTATAGACATCTGTAAAAATTGCACCGAAGGAACTAAAGTGTTTGAAGGGTAAATTAATTAATCACCACTTTCTTTATCTCTTTTTCTCCATTGTTATTTAGTAATGTTACTAAATATACTGCTTCGCTCCAGTTGGCAGTATTTACTTTTTCGTAAGTTGAATTAGCTATGTTTTTGGAGAAAATTAATTTGCCAGATAAATCTCTAATTTCAACTTCAGTATATTTTTTAGTATCTAAAAACTCCATTTGGATATAGTTATCTATTGTCCATATTTTAACTTCATTTGATGTTATTTCATCAATAAATACAACAGTATTGCTAACCGTAATTAGTTTATCAACTTCCTGATAACAATTGCTGTTTTGAGAAGCTGTTAGTTTTGCTAAATATGAACCAGGTTGCATATAAAAATGGGTTGGACTGGCTAACGTTGAAGTATTTCCATCACCAAAATTCCATAAATAATTGATTGCATTAGTTGATTGATTATTGAAGTTAACTTGCTCACTAATAGCAAAAGTATCTTTAGCGGTAGTAAATGTTACAATTATTGGTAACGGATTGGTTAGTTCTACTGTGTCTATTGTATTTCCACAAAGTGCATCTGTAGTTTCAATGGTATAAACTCCATTAGCAAGGTTGCTTAGCGTATCGTACATCAATACATTATTTTTGGATGACACCACATTATTGCTAGCATCTCTCCACGTAATATCAAAAGGAGAAGTACTGTTTTTTGTAAAAGCTATTTCTCCATCTTGTTGATTTATACAGCTAATTTCATTGATATCGATATTTTTTGGAGCTCCAATGTGTAATAAAAACCTAGCAGAAACAGTAGTGTCGTATAAGGTAACATTTATAGTGCTAATTTGATTCAAATCATACATGTTTCCTGTTTGTAAATCTTCCAAAATCAAACAAGAAATATTCCCCAAATCTGAAATGTTTTCTGTCTCAATAGTATGTGCTCCTGTAGCGCCTGTAAGAATTTTTATAGGAATATTAATTTCTTGCTCTGGTAGTTGATTAATAGAAAACATATCGTTACTCATAACACTTGCTATCATAGGTAGTAAGGTGTTGTCAGAAGGTAATTTATGGGCATCAAAACCGCCATCATATTGGTTAGTGGTGTTATTATTAAAATGAATTATCATTTCATCGCTTCCATTGGCATTAGTAGCAATAATTTTAAAAGGGTTATTATTAGTCGTTTTTAAAAAACTTCCCGTAACATTTGTTTTTGATGCTTCTCTAAATGTAATATTAGCTATAGGACTAATTGACTGCACCCATATTGCCTGAGATGAAGCAATAATATTAGATCCTCCGTTAGTGCCAAAACCTGCAACATAACTGGCGAATTGTTGATTGTCAGGGTTCCAAATGTAAATTGCTGCATTAATCCCTGTTTTTATAATGTTGGCATTATCCCAATCGATAGATGAAGGATAAGGGTTTGCCATCATGTTCCAACCATCTTCTGCTGGCAAACCTGAATTGGTATATGAAAGCGGTAAACTTATATTACCAACATTTGGTGGGCCTGTAACATCAACGGTAAATGGTTGAGTTCCTGTAATAGTATCTCCACTCCAAACCCAAAGTCCTTCGCCAACTCCAATAATATCTGAAGCACTGCTAGGAGGTACAAAACCATTGCTTTGAGCTCCTGGTAAACTTTCATCATAGAAATAAATAGAAGGCCAAGGATTAGCAGCTGTTGGCCAATTTGGAAAATCTGATCCAGGGAAGCCACTAGTAATAAAGCTACTGCTTAAATCGGCAATAGAAGCTCCTGCAACAGATGAACCTAAAAATCTCCAATTAGTAGCTCCTGCATCTATATATCGTTGCATGGTAATGTTTCCAGATATAGGATTAAAGAAATTACAAGCTGCAATAGTGCTAAACACATTGTTTCCCGTTGAAGGATTTGGTCCATCACTAAAAATTATTGTATTATTTAAGGAAAGTGTATAAGTGTTTTCATTTTCATAAATACCTGCTGTATATCGAAGTCTTAATGTTGACCCTGTAGGAACATAAATATCGCTTGATGAGTTAGAACGTTTGGCAAAGAAATCACCTACAGGCACATTATCAATGTAAGCGGTAATATAAGCACCATTCCAACTGTCGCCATAACTGTCAAACATGTCTAATGTATATTTGCATTTTGTAGTTAGTTCATCAATTCTGGCTGTTCCGGCTGAATCAGAAATAAGCGTTAAAGCATTATTAGTATTAAAATTTCCGGTGGCAATTCCAATTTTTAAAGTACCCGTTAAATTTACATTTCCTGAAGCAATAACAGCTCCATTTATATTATCAATAGTTAAATCATAAATTTTTTGTGTACCGTTTAAGTTTAAATTATTTACTACATCACCTTTAAATGTTATGTTTCCTGTTGAAGGAACAAAAGCTCCATTATTTGTGAAATCAGCATGTATATTTATATTCGCTCCCGGAGTAAAAGAAAGAGTTGCTCCATTATTTAAGGTTAAATTTTTACAAACAGCAGTTATTCCTGTTATAACTGGTGAGTTTGGTGTTCCTGCAGGAATTAATGCATTCATTTCTGCTGTTGGTACTTTAGCATCCCAGTTATTTTGGTTAAACCAATTATTGCTTACAGAACCATTCCATGTGGAAGTTGATTTAAAAATAAATTGAATTTGAGGTTTGTAGTTGACTCTAGTAGTTGTTGTTTGTCCACATATACTTCCTCCATTATCATCTAAACGATACCGATAACCTCTATTAGAAGTAAAAATTCTACATTGACCTGACGCATCCCAAGTAGGTTGTACTTGTGACCAACAAATTTCAATAGCAATATTTTGTGTTCCATTCCAATTAAAAGGTGTGTCAAAAATAATCATGTCATAATCTCCTGGTTCCGGAGCGTAGGTAAAAGCGTTTTTAACAGTTATCCATCCTGTAGTACCTAGACTATTAGATGCATTTGCAGCATTAGTATGTTTAATTTTAACCGTATATCCGGGGATGTTAAATAATGGATTGGTGGTAATAAAGAAACCTAATTGGGTTAGCGTATTTGCTCCGGTTACGCCTGCTGTATTTATTTCTGCTCTTGTGTAAACAAATTGAGCTACTTGCCTTCTATAATATGTATTTATGGGAGAGGCTTGGGTGATAGTATTTTCGGCTGTACCTGTACCTATTTGGATGGCTTGACTATTGGCTTCTGAATAAAATATGACAGCTATAAGGATAAGTATAAATTGTTTCATAATAAGTAAAATTACGTAATAAAAATTAGATGTAAATTAAGTAAAAATACTTCAAATAACCTAATAAATAAGTGATTATACTTATATTAAATGAGATGAAAGGCTGTTAATTATTGATGAAAAACCTTTGTTTGTCGATTAAATTTTTTCTGAGAAGTAAGCAAAATGAGAAATGTAGTTTTAAAAATGAATAGTAATTTTACAGGAATGAATTCAAGCGATATAAAATCTATTTACCTTAACACATCTCAGACTAAAAGAATAGTTCAGCTATTTCAAGAGAATGAACTTTCTCATATTCATTTAAAAGGGTTGTTGGGTTCTGCTACTGCATTTTATGCAAATGCCGTTTATGAAAATTTGCCTGTTAATTTTTTTATTGTTCTTAACGATAAAGAAGAAGCTGCCTATTTCTTTAATGATTTAGAACGTGTTGTTGGTGAAGATAAAGTGCTTTTTTTTCCTAATTCATACAGAAATCCTTATCAGGTAGAACAAACAGATAATGCCAATGTGTTAATGCGTGCTGAGGTGCTTGGGGCATTAAGCAAATCATCATCTACCAAACTTGTAGTTACCTATCCGGCAGCACTTTCTGAAAAAGTAATTACCAAAAAAATACTCAAAAAAAATACGCTTAAGCTAAATGTGGAAGAAGAAATTCCATTAAGTAATTTAATAGAAAAATTAAATGAATATCAGTTTGAACGTGTTGATTTTGTGGTAGAACCCGGACAGTTTTCTATAAGAGGAGGAATTGTAGATGTGTTTTCTTTTTCCAACGAAAACCCTTACAGAATTGAGTTTTTTGGTGATGAAATTGCCTCTGTAAGAAGTTTTGACCCTGTTTCGCAATTGAGCATAAAGAATTATCAGAAAGTTACCATTTTACCCAACATTCAGAATTCGATGTTGGAAGAAATGAGAATTTCTATTTTAAACTATTTGCCTAAAAATACTATAGTTTGGACAAAAGATATAGCACTTATCGCTGCTCAATTAGAAAAAGATTTTACTAAAGCACAAGAAGCTTATAAAAAAGTTGAAAATTCTCCTTTAGCACATTTAATTCCCGAAGAAATTTACTATCAAAAAGATAACTTTTTAGAAGATGTTGCTGCTAAAAATATCATTGAGTTTGGAAATCAATTTCAGTTGCAAGCTGATTTAGAAATTCAATTTAATCTGCAAGTACAACCTATTTTTAATAAAAATTTTGAGTTATTACATCAAGATTTATTAGAAAAAAGAGAACAAGGATATAAAGTGTCTGTTTTGGCTGATAGTTCCAAACAAATTGAACGTTTGTCTGCTATTTTTGAAGATATTGGCAAAGCCTTAGATTTTAATTCTATTTTGCTTACACTACATGAAGGATTTATTGATAACGACAACAAAATTGCGCTTTATACCGACCATCAAATTTTTAACCGATATCAACGTTTTCATCTTAAAGACAGTTATAAGAAAAAATCAGAAAGTCTTACCTTAAAAGAGCTTCATGGCTTATCTCCCGGAGATTTCATTACTCATATAGACCATGGAGTTGGGCGATTCTCAGGACTAGAAAAAATTGATGTAAATGGTAAACAACAAGAAGCCATTAGAATTGTTTATGCCAATAACGATTTGCTTTACGTAAGCATTCATTCTTTACATAAAGTAACCAAGTTTGTTGGTAAAGATGGAATTCCGCCAAGTGTAAACAAATTAGGCTCACCACAATGGCAAACTGCCAAACAAAAAACCAAATCTAAAATAAAAGAAGTAGCTTTTGATTTAATTAAGCTTTATGCCGAAAGAAAATCTAAAAAAGGCTTTCAGTTTATGCCCGATACTTATTTGCAAGACGAGTTGGAAGCTTCTTTTATTTATGAAGATACGCCTGACCAATTGAAAGCTACACAAGATGTGAAAAAAGATATGGAAGCAGATTTTCCTATGGATAGGTTAATTTGCGGGGATGTTGGTTTTGGTAAAACTGAAGTTGCTATAAGAGCAGCTTTTAAGGCAGTTGCCGACAGTAAACAAGTTGCTATATTAGTTCCAACCACTATTTTAGCATTACAGCATTATAAAACGTTTAAAGAAAGGCTGAAAGATTTCCCTTGTAAGGTAGATTACATCAATCGTTTTAAAACAAAAAAACAACAGACAGATACGCTAAAAAAACTAAGTGAAGGTCAGGTAGATATTTTAATCGGAACACACAGAATTGTTGGAAATGATGTGAAATTTAAAGATTTAGGGTTGTTGATAATTGATGAGGAACAGAAATTTGGTGTATCTGTAAAAGATAAATTGAAAACCATAAAAGCGAACGTAGATACCCTTACGCTTACCGCTACACCAATTCCTAGAACCTTGCAGTTTTCATTAATGGCAGCAAGAGATTTGTCTAATATTAATACGCCACCGCCCAACCGACAACCTGTAGAAACCAAATTGGTTACTTTTAATGAGGAACTTATTCGTGATGCCATTATTTATGAAACATCAAGAAGAGGGCAGGTTTTTATTGTAAACAACAGAGTGGAAAACATAAAAGAAGTTGCCGGCATGGTACAGCGTCTTTGTCCGAATGTAAGTGTTTTAACAGCTCACGGACAAATGAAAGGACCTGAATTAGAGCAAAAAATGGCAGCTTTTGTAGAAGGTCAGTACGATGTATTGATTGCTACTACTATTATTGAATCCGGATTGGATATACCCAATGCTAATACCATCATTATATTAAATGCCAACCATTTTGGAATGAGTGATTTGCACCAAATGAGAGGTAGAGTGGGTAGGTCTAACAAAAAAGCATTTTGTTACTTAATGGCTCCTCCATTACATACCTTAACTATGGAAGCCCGAAAAAGATTAACAGCTCTTGAACAGTTTTCTGAGTTGGGAAGTGGTTTCCAAATTGCTATGCGAGATTTAGATATTAGAGGAGCTGGAAATTTATTGGGAGCCGAACAAAGTGGTTTTATTTCTGAAATTGGTTTTGATGTGTATCAAAAAATATTGCAAGAAGCCATTGATGAGTTGAAAGAAAATGAATTTAAAGATTTGTATGCCGAAGAATTAAAAACTAAAAACTTTGTAAAAGACTGCCAAATAGAAACTGATTTTGAAATTTTAATTCCTGATGATTACATCACCAACATTGCAGAAAGACTTTCTATTTACAAGGAGTTAGATGAGTTGGATAATTTAGAAGAATTAGAAAAATATAAAACGCAATTGATAGATAGGTTTGGAAAAATTCCTTATGCTACCGAACAACTTTTTAAAGCCATCCAACTAAGGTGGATAGCCAAAGAAATTGGTTTTGAGAAATTGGTTTTAAAACAGAAAAAATTGATAGGCTATTTTATTAGCAACCCTAATTCGCCATATTTTCAATCTACAAGATTTACCAATGTATTGAATTTTGTTCAACAAAATGCTCGTTTATGCAAAATGAAAGAAAAGAATGACAAGCTTTCGTTAGTTTTTGAAAACGTAACTTCCATACATCAGGCAATAACATTTATAGAACCTATGTTAAACCCTGTTTTAGTATAAAATAACTCGTATAACAAAAGTCATTTTTCAATGAAAAAAAATAAGTAGTTTTGGAACGTATTTTGATAACACCAGAAAACAAAAACTTAAAAATTTAAGACATGAGAAAATTAGGATATTTAATGATGTTGGTTGTTGTAGCAGGTCTATATGCGTGCAGCCCAAGCATTCCATTTACAAACGAAGATAAAGTAAAGTATAACTTAACTGAAGAAAGAATTAAAAAGCTACAGTTTTTTGTTTCTAGAGACATTGTTTTACAACGTGGAGAGCGTACTGATGAAGCTCAAGAATTTGACCAAGATGGTAAATTAATTGTTTCAAGTTCAGCAACCTTAGATGAAATTTACATCAAGGAAGGAACTCCGGGAGTTGTAGTTAAAATAATTGATGAAAATAAAGTAGCAGTAAGTTTTGATGCTACTGATGATAATAAATACTTAGTTTTTGGAGACCCAAATAACAGAGGAAGATATAATTTAATGGGTGCAGAATGGAACAACGGAAAAGGTAAAATAAATTATGGCGGAAAAGTTTATTATGTTATGCCAGGAGGAGCAAGTGCTTACTTAAAATACAAAATGAAGAAAAGTAACGAAAGCAAAAAAAGCCAAAGTTCTGTTAAAGGTAGAAAAGTTAATAACTAAAAATAATAGTTCATATTTTACAAACTGCTTCAAAAATTTTTGAAGCAGTTTTTTTATTTAATAAATTCATGGAAAATCAATTAAAAGAAACACTTAATTTCATTAAAGGACAAGGGGTTGAAAATGCAACGGTAGGCATAATTTTAGGAACAGGCTTAGGCGGATTAGTGGAGAAAATTGAAATACTAAAAGAAATTTCTTACGATAAAATACCTCATTTTCCTGTTTCAACGGTAGAATCGCATGTGGGTAAATTAATTTATGGAAAAATTGATGGTAAAACCGTAATAGCCATGCAAGGCAGGTTTCATTATTATGAAGGTTATGATATGAAACAAATTGCTTATCCTGTAAAAGTATTGAAAAACTTAGGGATTAATTATTTACTCATTTCTAATGCTGCCGGAGCAGTAAATTTAGCCTTTAACAAAAGTGAGCTAATGCTAATTACTGATCATATAAATATGTTTCCATCTAATCCATTAATTGGTAAAAACAATAATGAGGAAGGACCAAGATTTCCTGATATGAGTTGTGCTTACAATAAAAAGCTCAACAATTTAATTGAAGAAATTGCCCAAGAAAAAAGTATCACGCTTAGAAAAGGCGTTTATGTTTCTGTTCCTGGTCCTAATTTGGAAACCAGAGCAGAATATAAAATGCTCAAATTATTAGGTGCAGATGCTGTTGGCATGAGCACTGTTCCTGAAGTTATTGCAGCCAATCATTTAGGGTTGCCTTGTTGTGCTATTTCTGTATTAACAGACGAGTGCGACCCTGAAAATTTGGCTCCTGTTGCGTTGGAAGAAATCTTAGCAGCAGCAGCCATTGCAGAGCCTCAGCTTACAACACTTTATACAGCACTTATTAATAGACTTTAAATTTTTTAATTCATCTTATTACGAAACTATATTAAAGGAGTTTGTTAATTTTGCCAACATTATGAATATTCAAGTATTAAAATCTAAAATTCACCGTGTAAAAATTACGGAAGCCGATTTGAATTATATTGGCAGCATTACTATTGATGAAACATTAATGGAAGCTGCTAACATTATTGAAGGAGAAAAAGTGCAAATCGTAAACATTAATAACGGTGAACGTTTAGAAACTTATGTAATAAAAGGCATAAGAGACTCTGGAAACATTTGTCTTAATGGACCCGCAGCCAGAAGAGTTGCAGTTGGAGATATTATTATTATCATCACCTATGCATCAATGGATTTTGAGGAGGCTAAAACATTTAAGCCTACTATTATTTTCCCTGACGAAACAACCAATAAATTGAAGTAGTTTTCGTTTCTTTACACTGTTTTTCAAGCCAATAATGATTTCTCTAAAAAAGTAAATGCAAAAAAATGTAATATCGATATTAAAAATAATCTTACCACTAGGGTTGGGTTTGTTTTTAATTTGGTTGGTGTTTAAAGATTTAACTCCTGTTGATATTGCTGAAATAAAAGCTTCATTTAACGAAATCAATTATTCTTTTCTTATTCTATCGGTAATATTTGGTGTTATTAGTCATTTAAGCAGAGCTTGGCGTTGGAAATACCCTTTAAACCATTTAGGTTACCAACCAAAATTACACAACAGTTTTTTTAGTACCATGATAGGCTATTTCGCTAATTTAGGTATTCCTCGTAGTGGAGAGTTGCTTCGTTGTGGCGTAATGAGCAAATACGAAAATATTCCTTTTAATAAATTGGTCGGGACGGTTATAGCTGAACGTATGGCAGATTTATTAGTGCTTTGCAGTTTTATTGCTATGGTGTTTTTCTTACAAATTGATTTGCTTACCGGTTACTTAAAAGAGATAGGTTTTTTTAAACAAATTTCGTTTACCAAGATGTTTATTTTAGGAGCCGCTTTTTTCGTTGTAGTAATTGTTTCCTATTTGGTATTAAAACGTTCTAAACTTAGTTTTTTCGAAAAACTAAGAAAGTTTCTTTCGGGTATTAAGCAAGGGCTAATTGCTATTTTAACCATGCCGAACAGAGGTAAATTTATTTTACATACGATATTCATTTGGACAATGTATTTTTTAATGTTTTACATTACCATTTTCAGTTTACCTGAAGTAGAAACATTACCACTTTCCGGAATTGTAACTGCCTTTGTTTTAGGAGGAATAAGCATTGCTGCAACCAATGGAGGTATTGGGGCTTATCCTTTAGCAATAAGTTCTGTGTTAATGCTATATGGAGTAGATCATAATATTGGATATGCTTTTGGTTGGGCAACATGGATAGCTCAAACCGCTATGATTGTAATTGTAGGATTAATTTCATTGGTATTAGTTCCGAAGCTAAACGAAAAAACAAGTGAGCTTTAGCAACTAAATCATAAAATTATTGATAAGTTTGACTATGGAAACCACACATTTAACAGCAATTAAAAATAAAATTATTAGTCATTCATTACTCCTTGACTTAAAAGAACAGTGGCAAAATAAAAAAGTGGTTTTTACCAACGGATGTTTTGATATTTTGCATCAAGGACATATTACTTACTTAGCACAAACTGCCGATTTAGGCGACAAACTTCTTGTTGGAATTAACTCAGATGCTTCTGTAAAAATGTTGAATAAAGGTACTGCTCGTCCGTTACAAGATGAATATTCTCGTGCATTAATTATTGCATCACTAAATTTTGTAGATGCCGTTGTTATTTTTGATGAAGCTACTCCTTTACAATTAATTACTGCTGTTCAGCCGCAAGTGTTAGTAAAAGGTGGCGATTATGATAGTGCTATTAACGATCCATCCGACAAAAAATACATTGTAGGTTCAGATATAGTAAAACAAAATGGAGGCGAAGTAATTGTAGTTCCTTTTTTACCAGGATATTCTACTACAAGTATTGAAGAAAAAATAAAGAGAGGGTGATTATTTTTATTGTACAATTAATTTTCCTGTAACTTGTTTTCCATCAACCAATAACTGATAAAAATACATTCCTTTTGGATGTGATAATAAATTCAATTGGGTATTATTTTGCGTGATTTTTTGTTGGACAATTACTTTTCCCGTTACATCAAAAATAGTAAGGTTAGTCTCTTGAAAAGGAGCGTTAATAGCAAATTCAAAAGAGCCGTTATTGGGATTGGGATAAATAGCCACATTAGAAGTTAATGTGGCATGTTCCTTAACTTGTGTTGTTAAAGGTGGAGCAATTACATTGATGGTAAACCCTGTTTGTTTGCTAAACACCACTCCATTTTCTCCAATAGAATCGCAATACATATCTACACAACTTGCCCCATCATTAATGGTTAAACATAAGTAATACGGACCTGATGTTGCATAAGTATGACTAGGAAATTGCAAAGTGGAAGTATCTCCATCACCAAAATCCCATAAATAAGTTAAATTAGTTCCTGTTGAGCTGTTTACTACTATCACATTATTTATTGTAGTATCTGGGTACATCACAAAACCAGCAACACATTGTAAAGGGGAAGCCACTCCTGTTACAATAATAGTATCTAAAAAATAATCCATACAAGAACTACTAGTAGAATCGTTTGTCGTAAGTACTACTACATAAGTACCATTAGCACTAAAGGTATGATTTGGGTTGGGTAATGTTGAGGTATTCCCATCACCAAATGCCCAATGTGTTTGATTGAAATTACCTATTGAAGTATTGGTAAAGGTATAGTTGCCATTACCATTATCTAACATTGTATAGTTAGCAGAAATATTACAAGGAATAATACTACAAGCATTATTACAGTTTGTATTAAAAGATACTCCTATATCAATATTAGTCCAATTGGTATCTGACCATAAGGAGTTATCAACTTCTATGCAAGTTAAATTAGGATTGTTATTTGCAAGAAAGGTTGTAATACTACTATTGTTACCATTTTTAATGTTTAAACAATTAAGTAAAGTATTTCTACAATCAACAAAGGTTAGAGCAGGGTTTTGAGCTAGATTTAAGCTAGTTATTTGAGTGCCAAGACAACTCAACTCAGCCAAATTAATATGCTGTGAAAGGTTCAAATTGGTTATTTGAGTATTGAAACAATATAAATAAGATAGTAAACTATTTTGAGAAATATCAATATTGTTTATTGGATTTGATCCAAAGTCTAATTTAGTCAAATCAGTATTTTGAGTCACATCCAAATTACTAATCTGATTTTGTCTACATTTAAAGTTAGTTAAAATAGTATTTTGAGAGATGTTTAAACTTGTGAGTTGATTTGATGATAAATCTAATTCAAGTAAATTCGTATTTTGAGAAACATCAATGCTAGTTAATTGATTAGCAGCACAACGTAATCTATATAAAGCTGTATTTTGAGTTACGTCTATGTTAGTTAGTTGATTATTAGTGATGTCAATATTAGCTAAAGCGATATTCTGGAAGAGATTAATATTTGTTAGTTGGTTATTGAATGCTAAGACATAAGTTAAATTTGTATTTTGAGATAAGTCTAGGGTTACAATTAAATTGTTTTGACACTTTAAAATAGATAGAGCAACAAAATCCTCTATCCCCGTTATATTACTAATGTTTTTATTTGAAACATCTAAATAGGTAATAGAATTAATATTAGCAGTTAATACTGAACCATCAATTGGCCAGGTATCATAACCTAAATTAATCAAAGCTTGTTCAAAATTAGGATCAGGTATCGCTGTTGTTTGAGCAAATGTTAAAGTAGAAAAGATTGTGATAAGAAAAACAGATAGTAGTTTTTTCATAATTAAACAAATTTAAAAAAGACAAGTTGTATGTAAAAATATTAAAATAAAATCGAAATACACTCTATTTTTCAGTAATTCTATATCTAAAAATTATAACAATGAGTTTCGGGATTGTCAAAATAACTCTATTTATAGTTTATTTTATATCATCACTTCCCAACCACCACTTCAATTAAATCTTCTTTTTTAAGGTAGTTCTCAGCTAGTTTTTTTATTTCCTCAGCATCAATATTTTTTACTTTTTCGATGTAGTTGTTGTAGTATTCAAAATTAAAACCGAAGAAGTGAACATTTTCAAAAAGAGAAGCCATATTAAATGGACCATCACAGCTTCTTAGTACTTGTCCAAGAATGTAATTTTTTACCAATGCTAATTCATCATCACTTACTAAAACGGTTTGAAGCAACTCAATTTCCTTATAAATTTCTGCCAACGCATTATCGGTTACATCTACACCAACTTCAGTATTAATATAGAAAAAAGCCGCTTGCTGCATACTCATAATTCCAGCATTTATACCGTAAGTATATCCTTTGTCTTCTCTAATGTTTTTCATTAATCGAGAGCCAAAATAGCCTCCTAAAATGGTAGTTAAAATTTGTAAGCCAAAATAATCAGAATGATTTTTATTTGGCATCACCCTACCAATTCTTATGGCAGATTGCATGGCATTGGCTTTAGAAATATGTCTTATTTTTTCTGAGCTGGTTTCTTCAGCAATGCTTGGGTGGTTAACCTCAGGAATAAAAGGAGTAAGTAAATCCTTTCTTCCCATTTGTTGGTTTAATACTTTTATGTCATGGTCGGTTACTTTTCCGGAAGCAATAATAGTAACATGAGCAAAATTATAATGTTGTTGGTGGAATTTTTTAATAGCTTCCAAAGAAAGCTGCTCAAAATGATGTGCTTCTGTTTTCTTTCCGTAAGGATTGTTTTTGCCCAACAACATTTCCATAAATTCTGTATGAGCGACAAAACTTACTTTTTCGAGGTTAATTTTAAACTTTTCGTAAGCATTTTGTTTATACACTTCAAACTCATGTTCAGAAAAAGCAGGAAAAGCAATTACTTCTTTGACAAAAGGTAAAACATGTGGTAGATGTTTAGATAAGGTATAAACCGTAACATTGGCATTGTCGTAAGCAAATTCGGCATCTAAAAAAGCTCCATATTGATCAATCCCTTCGGCAATTTCGGCTGAAGTAAAGTTTTTAGAACCCTCTTGCATTAGTTTGTTGGCAGAAGCAGCAACTAGCGGACTAGGTTGATACCATTTTCCTGCTTTAAAAATAAAACTGATTTTTAGAATTTCTTCACTACCACCTGAAATATAATAAACTGGCACACCATTGTCTAATTGTGTTTTAACAGGTTCTAAAAAAGCGATACTCGATACTTGATTAAATGATGGTGCTTGTGTTCTATTAATTTCAATCATACAATATATTTTTTGTAAAAGTAATTAATGTTGTTGGGCGATATTGGGATTAGAATTAAAAATTGATAGCTGTATGCTGTTTTTTTTGACTATAATAGTTTGATACAACTATTTTTTATTGTAAATATTTATAAATGAGCATATTAAAATTTTCAGAAATATGATAAAAGCATCAAAACTTAGAATAGTTTTGCGTAAAATTAATAACCAATCTCAATTATGAAAAAAATGTTTATTCTACCAGTTGCCTTAGTTGCATTAATGGTAGTTTCTTGTGGTCCAACCCAAGAAGAAGTTGAAGCTAGAGAAAAAGCAGTTGCTGATTCTGTTGCTACTTACAATGCTCAAGTTGAAGCTGAGGCTGCTGCCGCTGCTGAAGCAGAAGCTGCTGCAAAAGCTGAGGCTGAAGCTGCTGCTGCAATTGAAAAAGCTAAAGCTGATTCTATTGCTGCTGCTGAACAAGCTGCTCCTAAGAAAAAGTAATTATTAGTCTTTGCAAGAAAGCAAAAAGGCTGGAAACTAAGTTTTCAGCCTTTTTTTTATGATTTTTTTAATGGTTATAGCCCCTCTCTTTCGCACGTTCTCGCTACAAAGTTCACTGGACTTTGTCCGCCCCAAAGGGGAGGAATTTCTATCGCACAAAGCCATTATATAGTTAATTGTTAAATAATTTCTAATCTCTAATTAGTATCTGTCTTTTTAGTCGAGAGTTTGAGTCAGAATGTTTGAGTTCGAGGTTTCGATGAACTGAAAATCAGAAGTGTACTTTCGTACATGACTGATTTGAAGGTCGAGAAAAACGAAGAAATCGGACATTATGGACAAACTCTAATTAAAACTCTGCATTTTTTGGTGTTCTTGGAAATGGAATTACATCACGAATGTTAGTCATTCCGGTTACAAAAAGCAATAAACGTTCAAAACCTAAACCAAATCCTGCATGAGGAACTGTTCCAAATTTTCTGGTTTCTAAATACCACCAAACACTTTCGTGAGGAATATTAAATTGTTCAATTTTTTGTTTCAACACATTATATCTTTCTTCACGCTGAGAGCCACCAACAATTTCTCCAATGCCCGGAAATAAAATATCCATTGCTTTAACGGTTTTTCCATCATCATTTAATTTCATATAAAAAGCTTTAATTCCGGCAGGATAATCAGTGATTATTACCGGTTTTTTAAAGTGCTTTTCAACCAAATATCGTTCGTGTTCCGATTGTAAATCAGCTCCCCAATCTTCAATAATATAATTGAATTTTTTGTTTTTATTGGGTTTAGAATTTTTCAGAATATTGATAGCTTCTGTGTAAGTGATTCGCTCAAAATCATTTGCCAACACAAACTGTAATTTCTCAATTAATTCCATAGAACGTTGGTCTTGTGGTTTTGATTTTTCCTCTTCTGTTAATCGGGAACTTAAAAATTCAAGGTCGTCTTTACAGTTTTCCAAGGCATATTTCACACAATATTTTAGCATTTCTTCCGCTAAATCCATGTTATCATTGTTGTCTGCAAAAGCAACTTCCGGTTCTATCATCCAAAATTCCGCTAAATGACGCGTTGTGTTAGAGTTTTCTGCTCTAAAAGTTGGTCCGAAAGTATATACCTGGCTTAATGCCAAAGCAGCTAACTCCGCTTCTAACTGTCCTGTTACAGCAAGGTTGGCAGGCTTTCCAAAAAAATCTTCTTTGTAATTAATGGTGCCATCTTCATTTTTTGGAGGATTAGTAATATCCAAGGTAGTTACCTGAAACATCTCTCCCGCACCTTCGGCATCTGTTCCTGTAATCAAAGGTGTGTGGATATTGTAAAATCCTTTATCATTAAAAAATTTATGTATAGCAAAAGTCATAGCATGACGAATTCTTCCAACAGCACTAAATGTATTGGTTCTGTAACGTAAATGTGCTATTTCTCTTAAAAACTCTAAGGAGTGTTTTTTTGGCTGTAAAGGGTATTCTTCAGGATTGGCTTCTCCTAAAATTTCAAGTGTAGTACAATTTATTTCTATGGCTTGTCCACTACCTTGAGAGGCTACCACTTTACCATTCACAGCAATTGCTGCTCCTGTTGTTGCTTTGTCCACTAAACTTTCATTGTTAGTATTTAATTCTACAACAATCTGGATATTTTTAATGGTAGAACCGTCATTTAAGGCAAGAAATGCAACATTTTTGCTACCTCTTTTTGTTCTTACCCAACCCATTACGGTGATTTCTTCGCCAATAGGTTGTTTCTCAAATAAATCTTTAATCTTTATACGTTGTGCCATGGTACATTGAATTTTTGACGAAATTACTTTTTTACAATTAATGACAAGTATTTTTATTACACAGTTTTTTTATAAACAATACCTCTTTCTTCCAGATAGCTCATAAAATAGTTGAAACATTGCTCATGCTTGCCTACTAACTCTGGAGGGAAAACACCTTTTTCGGGAAATAAGCCTTCTAAAAACATATTGGCTGCTGCAGTTGCTGTATAGCCTGTAGTTCTCGCCATAGAAGAAGTATTGGTTTTAGGACAATATTCATCATGCAAATTATAAATAACGGTTGTTGCTTTACCATTTTTATCCGTGCCTTTTACGGTAACGCGCATCACTGTAATTTCTTCTTCGGTTTCGCCTAATTTCCATTCGTTGAATAAAACAGTACAGGTAAAATCCAATGGTACTATGGCTGTGCCTTTTACATTAATGGGTTTGGTGTCAAAAAAACCACTCGATTTCAATACTTTCACATACTCTACATGTCCGGGATAACGCAAGGTTTTTTCTTTCATGTTGTTGATGTGTGGCATCGTAAAAATAATAGAACGTAATCCATCACTATTAAAAGATTCTAGTGTGCCAACACCATCAAATTCTACATATTCACAATCGGTAAGGGCTTCTTTGGTAATCATTTCTCCATTTTCCACATAACGGGCAGGACGAGTATATTCTTCAATCACATCAATTGGAGAAAATGGAGCTTTGTAGCAGAAAGGCCATTTTTTTACTTTGGGTAAACCGCCTACCAAGCATTCAAAATCGGTTAATTGCAGTTGTTCGTTATAGTAGCCTAAAATAATATTGTCCATTCCGGGAGCAACACCACAATCAACTATAGCGGTAACATTTTTTTGTTGGGCAAGTTCATGCAGCTCCAACGCATTTTCAGGGAAGAAAGAAATATCGATTACATTTTTTTCTGCTTCAATGATATTTTTTAAGGTATTGAAACCTAAGAAACCGGGTACAGCACAAATTACCAAATCAAATGGTTGTAGTGTTGTTTTTAATGTTGCTGTTTGAGTAACATCCAGTTGCAATGTGTTTAATTGAGGACATTTATTTTTTACATGTTGTAAAGTGGAAGTGTTTAAATCTGTAAGGGTTACTTCATGTTTTTTTGCTAAGTCGATAGCCATAGCGCTGCCTACCATCCCGGCACCTAATACAATAATTTTGCTCATAAGTTTAAAATTTAAGAAATTGAAAAATGAAATTAACTTCTCCTGTTGGAGGAATTTGTAGGATGTTTTGTACAACGTACCTACACAAAAAAACAGCAGTGTTACATCCCGGGAATAAATACCCAAGGCATATTATCTAGTACTATTTTTAGATGAGTTTGCATGGTGTAAACCTAAGCAAATTTTTAGTACTAGAATAAATTTTAATACTAAATTGCTCAAAATCTTAATATTCAAAAAAAGTATCTATTTTTTTAATAAAAAGAGTTGTGTATTTCAAAAGTTTCTGCTAATATTGCATCCCGTTTTACGGAGATTCCTCCTTAGCTCAGTTGGTTAGAGCATCTGACTGTTAATCAGAGGGTCCTTGGTTCGAGCCCAAGAGGGGGAGCTTAAAACCTCAGCATTTTGCTGAGGTTTTTTTATTTGCTATTATTAGCTTTTTAATTTGTAGTAATTGTAATAGATAAGTATCTTTAGTCACAATTTTCTCCTTTTTCTTGATATGCAAGTTCAAACTCCAGTTCAATAGCTTTAGACCAATCTTCACAAGCACCAATAATATCTCCTAGCTCTTTTTTTACAGTACCTCTAAAGCAATATGCTTCTGCAAAATTTTCATCTAATTCTATTGCAGTTGAATAATCTTTTAATGCTTGGTCATATTTTTTAAGAAAATGATAAGCTCCTCCTCTTGCATAAAATGCATGTGCATTTTTATCATCTATAAGAATGACTATATCAAAGTTCTTAATTGCTTCATTATAATCTTCCATTATGTAATAAGTAGCACCTATTTGTAGAAATGCATCGATAGATTCAGGATTTAAATCGATTACCTTTTTGTAGTCCATAATAGCCCCATTGTAATCTTCAAGAAAATATTTTGTATGACCTCTCATAAGGTAAGCATTCAAATGTAAAGGAGCTATTATTATATTCTTATTAAAATCTTCTAAAGCTCCTTTATAATCATCTATGGAAAATCGGGATACACCTCTTAAATAATAAGCCAAGTAAAGTGTCGAGTCAATTTCAATAGCTTTAGTACATAAATTTATACTTTCTTTGTAATTGTTCTCTTCAAACATAGCTTCACCTTGCTTAAGATAATCCTCTGCTGTCTGAGAAAATACACTTAAGGATAAACCTAAAGAGTACAAGATAATAAGTATGTAATAGTTGAGTGATTTCATATAGTTCCCTTTGTCTTATCTCAAAATTACTCCTTTTTTTTATTATTTTTTCTTTCTGTTCCTACTCCCACTTTATAGCTTTTGAATTCACATTCCCCACAAAAAACTTTTGCTAATTAGCTACATTTATTACTACATTTGTTTTAAATTAGAGTCTGTCTGTAAAGACCAACTTCTTCGTTATTCTTGTTTTAAAAATCAGTCATTTACAAAAGTAAACTTTTGATTTTCAAAACTTCGAAAGCCTCGAATTTGAACTTTACAGTTCAGCCTCTTGACATTATAGATAGACACTAATAACTACCATAAAATTATTAAAATGCAAAAAAATAACCTCCTATTCGCTTTTATTTTAATCATTAGTTTTCAATACTTAATAGGTAATCTACAAGCTCAAACTTCTATACATCAACAACAATTAACCTATTACAACAGTTTAGGAAATGCCGATGCGAACTATTACGAGCAGAACACTATGGCTGCCAAGATGCAGCAAAAAAATCAAAAATTAACTTGTACTTTAAATAAAGTAGTTTATGGCTGGCATCCTTACTGGGTGGGGAGTGCTTACTTGAACTACGATTGGGATTTGTTAAGTCATTTTTCATTTTTCAGTTATGAAGTTGATGCGGCAACAGGAAACCCTAATTCAACGCATGGTTGGGCTACAAGTGCTGCTGTAGATGCTGCGTTGGCTTCAGGAAACACTAAAGTTACACTAACCGTTACTTTGTTTTCAGGTCATGCAACATTTTTTAATAGTTCTACTGCCCAACAAACACTTATTACTAATCTTATCAACCTTATCCAAAGCAGAGGTGCGCATGGTGTGAATATAGATATTGAAGGACTGCCTGCTACTTACAAAACAGCATTTACCAATTTTATGATAAACCTTTCCAACCAAATGCATGCAGCTATTCCTAACTCTGAAGTCAGTACCGTACTTTATGCAGTAGATTGGAACAATGTGTTTGATTTTACCAACATGGCAAGTGTTGTCGATCATTTTATTATTATGGGCTACGATTATTATTGGACAGGAAGTACAACAGCAGGGCCCAACGACCCTTTATATCATTTTAGTACTACCTATAATTACAACCTTTCTCGCTCCATCACTTATTATTTAAATAAAGGATGTCCGAAAAATAAATTGATTTTAGGCTTGCCTTATTACGGTAGAGAATGGCCAACAGCCAGTGCAATCGTTCCCTCATCTACAACAGGAAATGGGGTAGCTAGATTTTATAATGATGTTAAGACTAATGCCTCCGGAAATTATTCTGCTGCCAATTATCAGTATGATAACGACAGTTATTCGGATATTTATGTTTTTAACAGTGGCGGGCAAAAACAATGTTTTATTTCTTTAGAAAATAGCTTGAGAAAAAGAATGGAACACATCAACACTACCGGAATTGGCGGAATGGGTATGTGGGCATTAGGTTACGATGATGGTTATACTGATTTATGGGATGCTATTGAAGATTACATGACCACTTGTTTTTCCTATCCCTGCTCAGGAACTATCCACGACTTTGGAGGACCTTATAAAAATTATTACGATAACGAAAATTATACTTGGACAATTGCTCCAACAGGGGCTGGCTCAATAAATGTTAGCTTTACATCTTTTGATGTAGAAACAGGGTTTGATTATTTATATATTTATGATGGAGCAACCACTGCTGCACCTCAAATTTCGGGAAGTCCTTTTACAGGAACAAGTTTGCCTGCCAACTTTACTTCATCTACAGGAGCATTAACTTTCAGATTTACATCAGATGGTGCAACTGTCCGACCAGGTTTTGTTGCTAATTATTCTTGTAATGTGGATAATATCGCCCCCACCACCTCCGTCTCTGCTCCAATAGGCTGGGTAACCACTAACTTTACTGCCAACTTTACCGATGCAGATAATGTGGGCGGCAGCGGCATTCAAAAAAGCTACTACCAAGTAATTGATTTTGATGGCACCGAATGGAGAGCCAATGCCAACAACGGATTTTTTGCCGATAATTTTGATACCAACATTCATCCCGAATGGACACCCGTAGTAGGAGTATGGAGCATCAATAACGGAGCACTATACCAATCCGATGAAAACGAAGGCAACACCAACATATCCGCATACCTCAACCAAAGTTTATCC
>Ga0209231_1000324_pt1 | contig 29151 bp, 30 predicted proteins | sample Deesub45470m_DNA_FD_188086 | JGI IMG/M metagenome (GOLD analysis project Ga0209231, IMG submission 188086) | Deep subsurface microbial communities from North Pacific Ocean - 450_OLKR46/470m Metagenome (SPAdes) (version 2) | ecosystem: Environmental > Terrestrial > Deep subsurface > Unclassified ... | reverse complement strand
CTGTTCCTCGATGAAATCGGTGACCTCGCCCCGTCGTCACAGGTCAAGCTGCTGCGCCTGCTGCAGGAAGGCGAGTATTTCCCCCTCGGCAGCGATACACCGCGCAAGGCCAAATGCGCGTTCATCTTTGCCACCAACCATGATCTGGAGCTTAATCAGCAGTTGGGGAGTTTTCGTAAAGATCTCTACTACCGGCTCAAGGCTCACCATCTGGAAATCCCCCCCCTGCGCGAGCGGATGGAGGACCTGCCGCTACTCCTCGATGCGTTCTTCGAGGACGCTGCGCAAAATTTCGACAAGGCCCGGCCGTCGGTCCCGGTGGAGTTAGCCGGGCTGTTGGCCAGTTACCATTTCCCCGGCAATGTGCGCGAACTTCGGGCGATGGTCTTTAATTCCATCGGCCAGCATAAATCGCACAAACTCTCTCTCGAACCGTTCAAGCACGCCATCGGTCAGGATCGTCACGACAAGCGGCCGAAACCGGCCGGTATGCAGTTGCTGACCTTTCCCGATAAGCTGCCGACCCTGGAGGAGATCGGCATGCAGGCGGTGGACGAAGCGATGCGCCGAGCCGCTGGCAACATCACCGCCGCCGCCAACCTGCTCGGTATCACCCGCCAGGGATTGAGCAAGCGATTAAAAAAATATACACCTGAGTTTCAACCCGACTAAACCCCGCAACCCTGGTTGCATCTGGCAACCGTAGTTGCGGCGCCGTCAACCGGCCCAGATACCTGACAACCTCGTTAATCCAACGCTTGCCCGCAACCCTGGTTGCGGGCAAGCTTGTTATTAATTTGCCGATTAAAATAAAAAATCCCCTTTTAAATTGAGTAGTTAAGGCCACTTCTCAGCCTTGGCATCCCTATTGCTCTAGTCATTAATCCATAACCGACATGCGCAAATCGGATTCAAGCAGGGCTTGATGCAACATCCATGGGCTGGCAGGCAGTCCGGCCGCAGCAGTTGCGGTTCTTCAATTTAAGCACCATATCAGTTCAAGGAGACAGCAAATGAAGAACAGGATGAGATTGACCAATATCATCTGGGCCCTGGTGGTCCTCTTGACGACCGCTGGGATGTCCCAGGCCGCAGTCATCACAAGTTGGGACATGACAGACGTCACGCCAATGGCACCGACCAACGTGACCAACCCGGGCCTCATCTTCGACGCCTACAATTACATTGAGCCTGGCTCGCTGATCGACCCGAACACCGGTGCGGTTGCGACCGGCGGCTTCATGCCGAGCGGCTACGCCAAGTATGCTGGCGGTGTAAACTACCTGACAAACGGCGCCATGACCTGGAAAGAGCGCGACACTCAGGGTCCGGGCCTCAGTATCGTTGTTGGCGATGATATCACCGGTGACAACTGCATCATGTCGGCTGGCTGGAATCCGGATTCCACTCCGGAGGCGACCCAGATGAGCGACTGGTGGGGGGTTGACCTCAAACAGTGCTCCGACCCGTTTCAATCGAGCAAGCGCTTCAAGGTTGTCAGCTACAATCTCGACAAGTCGGTCGATTTGACCTTCAACGTCACGGACAACGGCAGCGAAGACGTCTACCGCATCCTGCAGAAATACGGCAACCAGACCGGTCAACGCGTCAGCGGCTACACCCAGCAGCTCGGTTTTGGTTCTGGCGCCTCATTCGTTGAAGCCGCTCCTGGTCAAGGCCTGGCCTATACCCTGAAAAGAGGCACCAAATTCAGCAACGATAACCCGACTCCGAGTACCGTAGCAAACCAGGGCGAGCTTGACTCGCTGGTCGCTCACGGTCTGTTCGGCGCACCTGACAAGCACCACACCACCTCTGGCTACTTCAACCCCTACGTTCGCGCCAACTTCGGCCTGCTCGCTGGCGAGACCCACATCAACACCACCGGCATGCATCCGGTCCATACCGATCTGTTCGGCGAGTGGATGCCTTCAAACAACCTGAAGGGGGCTATTTACTTCGACATGGACGGTATTATTTACACCGACAACGCCCTGATGGGTCACTGTGACGGCGCCTTCAACGAAGAAGTTGCCCAAACCGTCAGTGCGGCAGAGGGCTGCCAGGGTGAGTGGGTCACCTATCGTGAGTCACTGGTGCCCATTTTGAACGGTGACGGTACCTATACGATTCCCCCTTCACACGGCGCAGACCCGAGCGATCCGGCCTATGTTCGGACGGTCATTCCTGCGGATGTCGTTGCATCCTGGGATACGAATCCGCTCTGGATTCCTGCCGATATCGACGATTTTGCCAACGTTAACATCAACGCCTACATCGCTATTGGCAATGCAGGTGCCTGGCCGACTGCCGACGCGAATGGCAACGCCAGCTTCACCATGCGCATCACTCCGACCTTTGATGCCGCCACGGCGACAACCGAGCCCGGAACAGCTGCTCCGGCCGACTTCATCGTCTTCATCGAGGCGCCGACGACGGTTCTGCCTTAAGCGATAGAGCGAACGAACATAAACGAGATACGAACATCTGGAGGATAAAATGAGAACCATGAAACTTATTATGATGATGCTGCTCTTCGCCTGCATCAGCGTCACCCTGGCTCATGCCGGCAGCTCCGTGCAGAAGGGTCAATCGACGACCATCAATGCGACAGTGAAAAACACCACCCGCAGCAGCGCTCTGGTCGCGGTCAAAATCACCGGCTATGATGATTCCGGCAGCGTTATCGGCCATTTGTGCCAGAACACCTATATCAAGGCTGGGAGAACGGCCAATGTCAGCTTCCCCTGGCAGGCCCCGAATTATGGCACCGGTGTCTACTGGGCATCGAAAGTCGAAGCCGGCGTCTCCTGCCCGTCGAGTGTCGATGAACATGATGATGATGACGACGATCACCATCACCGTTAATTGAATAAACGGTACAAAGAACGAAAGAGGCCCCCGCCACAACGGGGGCCTCTTTCGTGTTTATCCCTGCGTAGGGCCGACTGAAGACTCAAAGCAATATAAAATCTTGGATAACCGCCGCAAAGATCGTGTTATCGACAATATAAATGCCTGCACCGGTCATTATTCACATGGAGTGAAACACGGGTCCGCACATACAGCGTGCTGAGCGCGACTCACCGCTCCGGCACCTCGACCCACGCTTCACTCAACGACAGGTGGCGCAGGAATTCGGCGGCATACAGGAAGCGCTCAGCCGGCATCGGCACGTTAATCTGTTCATCACCCCGATGCAGCGACAGCGCGAAACCACTCTTACCGCCGTGGCTGTAGTGCTCCAGAGTCAGGCGGCTTTGCACCTCGCCGTCACTGCCGGTAAAGCTGTGATTGAGGCTCTCCTTGCCGACGGCAGTGTAGACCCTGCGCATCCGGCAATAGAGGTCAAACGCCTCGGCCGGTTCGACGATAAAACGCAGGCTCTGCGCACCCCCTTCGAGACGAAAAAAGCGCAGAGCGATCCGCCCCTCCAGCGGGCGACCTTCATGCGCTTTGTAATACGGGGCGATCTCCACCCCGGACTGCCGGGCAAACAGTGTGATCTGTGGTACACGCATACTCCCCCTCCTTCATGTCTGGCTTGTGGGCAAAACAAGCTATCGCAAGCTTGGCTTTGGAAATCAGGCGCGCGGCAATGACCAATTAAAATGGATCGCCAACAGACGAACCATAACCACCGCACTGGCAGCAATCAGCGCGGCGATTGGGCGCGGGGTACCAGCAACCTCGAGAGCAACCAGTAGCAAGGCGCCAGCGAAACAGGCCGAGGCGTAGATCTCCTTGCGCAAAATCAGCGGCACCTGATTGGCAAGCACATCGCGAACCACTCCCCCAGCGGTGCAAGTCATGACTCCCATCAGCGCCGCGCCAAAAAAACCGAGATGGTAATCAAGGGCTTTGGTCGTGCCGATGACCACAAACGTTCCAAGGCCAACAGCATCAAGGACCAGCAGCGGCCGCTCGACCATCTTAAAGCGCTTGCGGCTAGCGTAGACCAGGAGCGCGGCAAAGACCGAAACATAAAGGTAGGTTTCGTTCTGCAACGAAAAGGGGGGGATATCGCCAACCATCAGGTCGCGCAATGTGCCGCCACCAACGGCGGTCACCAGTCCAAGCACCAATACACCAACCAGATCCATATGGCGGCGCACACCAATCCAGGCGCCAGAGGCGGCAAAGGCGGCGGTACCGGTCAAATCAAGTGCATAGAGAACGGTCATCGGTCAGCTCCTCCCGGCGGGCAGCATGAACCACCGGGAACCGGAATACAAATAATAATTCAAGACGCGACCAGCTTCAGAATCGTCTCCACACCCGGTCGATCAGCCGGACCTTCGCCGACATGGTGCAAGCGCACGATCCCATCCGGATCGATGAGGACATCGCCACCGCGCTGCATCACGTCGCCTTCAGATTTATGCAGCTTCTGCCCCTTGAACAGTTCTTTGGCATAAACCCACCAGGTACTTGGCCCCCACACATCCCAGAAACCGGCGCTGAGCATGTCATAGCCCTGATAGAGGGTACGATCGGCGTCGATCAGCAGCGGCCAGTCGAGGCCGGTCTCTGCGACGTAGCTGCGGGCGAAGAAGTCGTTCTCAAAGGTGACAACGGCGACCTTGACACCGTGGCGGGCGAATTCGGTTTCGTGATCACGCAACTGCGTGATGTGCGCGCGGCAGGGGAGTCAACCGAGGTGGCGGTGAAACATGAGCAGCAGCCAGCTGCCGCGGTAGTCTTCCAGCCGGTGGGGGGTGCCGGTGCTGTCGGTCAGGGTGAAGGGGACGGCCGGTTGGCCGGTGAGGTTTTTCATGCTGTCCTCCTGATAATAACTGTCGATAGCGGATCGGAGCCAAGCATCTGCCCCTGAAATTATATTAAAAACTGCACCTACCAACAGGGCCAGAACTGAATTATGCTGCAGCCAGATTTTGCCCGTGCTCAATCATAGCAAATGTCAGTCACAAAGTCGGGATAACAGCTCGACCCCTTGCTCAATCTCGACGGCGTTCATACCGCCGAAGCCGACTAACAGCCGCGTGACAGCCGATTCGCCACTGGCGCAGGTCGCGCTAAACGGGAACAGGTGGATCCCCTCCAGACTGGCGCGACGCAGGATCTCGGCTTCACCGGGGTTACCGTCCGGCAGCTGCAACACAACATGCAGCCCGGCCCCCTGGCCGACAACCTTTACTCCGGGGCCAAAATGCCGGGCGATGACCTGCAGGAGAAGATCGTGCTTTTTCTTATAAAGGATGCGCATACGCCGCACATGCCGCTCCCAGTGCCCCTGCTCCATGAACTGCACCATGGTGCGTTGTTCCAGTAAGGAGACGGTGGGAAAGTAGTCACGAAACCGGTCCCGATACGCGGACAGCAGTGCTTGCGGCAGAACCAGATAACTCAGGCGCAGGGCCGGGGAGAGCACCTTGGAGAAGGTCCCGAGGTAGACGATATTCCCCAGCGGCCGCAGCCCCTGCAAAGACGGGATCGGCTTGCCGAGGTAGCGCAGCTCACTGTCATAATCATCTTCGATGATCTGCTTGCCGCCGCTGTCGGCCCAGTCGATCAGTTGCAGACGATTGGCGACCGGCATCACATAGCCCAGTGGCAGCTGGTGTGACGGGGTGACATAGACCACGCTACAGCCACTGGCGCGCAAAGCCGCCAGATCGAGGCCATCGGGTTTGACCGGCACCGGGACAACGTTAAAACCATGGTTGTGAAAGACGGCGCGGGGCAGATGATAACCGGGATCCTCCACCGCCACCGCCATGTGCTGCGCCTGCAGCAGGTGGGCGACGATATCGAGGCTCTGCTGCAGACCGGGGCAGATGACAATCTGCTCCGGCGCACAGGACACGCCGCGCGAGCGCTCCAGGTAATCCTGCAGTAAGCTGCGCAAGCGCCAGTCCCCTTGTCCTTCGCCATACTGGGTGAGATCGCCGGTACTGGCGCGCAGGGCATCAAGGAAGCATTTGCGCCAGAGGGGAGCGGGGAAGCTTTGCGGATCGAGACGGGCCGGATGAAAATCGTAAACATAACGTGTGGCCGGCGCCGGCTGTCGGCCGCGCTGACGCGGTGGCGGCGGGGCCAGGGGGGACGCATCCTGCTGCAGAGCCGAAACGAAATAGCCGCTGCGTTGTTTGCTGTAGAGATAGCCTTCGGCGTAGAGCTCCTGGTAAGCACCCTCGATCGTGTTGCGGCTGGTCGAAAGCTCGGCAGCCAGGTCGCGCACCGACGGTAGCCGGGAATTGGCCGGCAACTTGCCCGAGAGGACGTGCGCCCGGATCTGATTATAAAGTTGCTTGTATAACGGCGTCGAGTCGTTACTGTTCAGAATGAACATCAGCGTCACCAATCGAAAACATCCGGTGTAAATCAAAAGCACCCTAACAGGAGGTCAAACCCATGATTACCGAAACACTGCTAGAAGTCCTGAAAAAAGATGGCGTCGTCGCTATCGCCACCCTCGGCGAGGACGGGCCGCATCTGGTCAACACCTGGAACAGCTACATCCGCGTCGCCGACGACGGCCGCCTGCTGATCCCGGCCGGCTACATGCACCAGACCGAGAAAAACATCGACTTCAACCCCGAGGTCCTGATCACCGTGGGGAGCAGCAAGGTGCCGGGGTTGCATGGGCCGGGCGCCGGTTTTCTCATCAAGGGCAAGGCACAGTTTATAACAGCGGGCGCCGATTTCGATCTACTGAAAGCAAAATTCAGCTGGCTGCGGGCAACCTTGGCGGTCACGCCCGATTCGGTGACGCAGACCTGGTAGGACATGGGGTCGGGCGACGGGGAAAACCCCCGACCGGGCTACACCGCCCCGGCGTAGACTGGCACCAGATAGTTTTCCTGAAAATCGACACCGGGCGCGGCAGCTTGCACCTCGAGCTCCCAGAAGATGCGCTGCTGCGGCTTGGCCAGACAGCTGCCGGGAAGCTCCGCCGGCAGGTCGTAGGCCAGGGGGATGGTCTGGTTCGGCAGCAGCTCCGGGGCGGTGGAGCTGCTGCGGGTTGCGGCAAAGAGCTGCTCGTGAAAGATCTCAATGCGCCGGTCACCGCTGTTGCCCCGCTTCTCGGTCCACTCCTTGACGCAGCGCAGCACGAAATCGAGTCGCTCGGCGCGCTCCAGACCGGCCGGAGGGCGCCAGACGAGTTCGAGCCGTGCACCGGTCTGCGCCGGAAACCGGCCATAGTCGAGCCCGCTGGCCCCGTACTTCAGGGCGACCAGCACGCGCCGCGCCGCCTCGAACAGCGCCAGCAGCAAAAGCAGGTCGAACAGCCCGACCACGCCGCGCACGAACAGGTGCGACTCACCGGAAAACCAGGCCCACCAGTTAAACGGCAACAAAAACAGCAGGAAAAACAGGTTGGCGCCGACCGCCTTGAGCGCCGCCGGCCAGGGCGAGGTGCGCACGCCGCGCGGGTCCCAGGCATGGTCGGCAAAAGCCACCGAACCGGGATGCTCGGCGACCAGCCGCAGGCGACGCTGCTCCTGCCGCCACTGCCGCAGCGTCTTGTAGCCGGTAATCAGACCGGCGAGAATGAAGATCGCCCCGAACAGCTGCAGGGTCCAGTACGGCGCGCGCACGGTAGTGGGCTCCACCGGGACGAGCCGCAGACCGACCAGCAGGGCAAAGCCCCCTACCGCCAGCGTTACCAGCGTCAGAAAAAGGCCGACAGAAGCACTGAACCCGGTGCTCTGCGCCGCCCGCTCGCTGCGTTGCGGCAGACGGACGCGCTGCAGATCAATCTGGCTTTCGGATAGTTTCATGATTTATGCCTTGGATGACCAGTGGGTAAATGTGGGATTGCAAGACGTGACCCTTTTCCTAAGATTAGAATAAGGCACTAGGGACGTTGCTTGCTAACTTGCTAACTGGCACTAGGGACGTTGCTTGCTAACTTGCTAACTGGCGACTGATAAAACCTTCATCACCATGAAAGGATCATGATTGCTGTTCCAAAACCTCGATGGCAAATCACGCTGATCGGCCCAAAGCAAAGAGCGCCTCCTGCCACAATTACACAGAAAAAAAGGACTCAAGGCCTGTATTTAGGCTTCGTGTCCCGTTATGATAGTGATTTGAAGGTCTTTCCCATCGGCCACCCCCGCCAGCACAGTAAACAATGAGAGATGAACATAAACTCATCTCGAAATACCGTCAACCTAAAAGCCAGCAAATCCCCCTCTATCCCCCTTTGTTAAAGGGGGAGGCAAAACCAGAAAAGCTAGGGACACTCCCCTGTTTTCTTTTTTACATAGCCTGCTTTGTAATCAAGGAACGCAACACCAATTTTAATCACCGATTCCCCACTCCGGCATGCAGTTCCAGCCCAAGCGCAGCAACCACCTTCAAAATGGTATCGAACGTGGGGACTCGCTCCCCCGAAAGCGACTTATAAAGACTCTCCCTGGATAGTCCGGTGTCGCGCGCGACTTGCGCCATCCCCTTGGCGCGGGCGATATCGCCAAGCGCCTTGGCGATAAAGGCTGCGTCGCCATCGGCCTCCTCAAGACAAGCTTCGAGATATGCCGCCATCTCCTCTGGAGTCCGGAGATGTTCGGCCACATCATAGCGACTAATCAGAGTCTTTTTCATCGTTCACCTACTCCTGAAGATTGCGAGCCAGTTGCAGAGCGATCTTGATGTCACCTGCCTGAGAACCCTTGTCACCGCCGGCCAGTAAAATAATGAATTCGTTGCCGCTTTGCTTGTAGTAGACCCGGTAGCCCGGTCCATACGAAATCCGCAGCTCCGAAACACCCTCCCCCACTGGTTTGACATCGCCGGGATTCCCGGCCGCCAGGCGCTCAATGCGGACGAGAATACGCGCCCGCCCCTGCAGATCGCGCAAGCCATCAAGCCAACGGGCGAAGACCTCAGTCTTACGGATCGCGATCACGATAAGATCGTATCCCACAGGCTACACATTGTCAATGGCGGAGAATAGACTGAAGAAAAGACTTTACGCAGAAGTGACATGGAATCCCCCAATTCCAGGCAGTGCAGACGAGAAACAAAATGCTCGATTGCTATAGCATTCAGATCATTATCAGCAGGGCTTACGTTCCAAATACAAATCCCCCTCGATCCCCCTTTGCCAAAGGGGGAAGGCAAAAAAGAAAAACTAGGGACACTCCCCAGTTTTCTTTTTGCCGTAGTTTGCTTTCGACTCCCCAATGACCAAACCCGCTTCTTTTAGACCCTGCAGCCCTTCTTCATGCAGGTACTCAGGCCAATCACGAAATCGTTCATCGAACTGACCCCGCTTCTGCCGACCATGCACCAGATCAACCAAGGCGTTAGCCTCCTCGAGCCAGGCAAGTCGGGCTTCGAGACTCATGCCGCGAAACTCGGCGATTTTCTCTTTGGAGAACAGCTGCAGGGGGCGGGAGCGCTGATCAGGGCTGGCCATGACGTTTCAACTCCTCCAGGGACTTGATATCTTCCAGATCCTGCGGACGCGCAAAGATCTTCTTCAGCGCGATCAGGTCGTCTATGGAGGCGACCGGCACGGCAATAGAGCCGAGCTTCATCGACACTGCATGTTGGCGAATCAATGGATAGGAAACCGGCTCGTAAATCATAATGTCCACAAGAGCCAGGGGATTATCAGGAGCGTAAAAGCTAAAAACCTCCATATGCTTGTTTTCGCGCCAATACTTGCGCTTTTCCGGATCGAGCAGCGCGGTAGCGGGTTCGGGGATACGTGGCCGATAGCCGAGGCCCGTCATGACATCGATCAGTTTTTGCAGATTGCCCCGCTCCATGGCCACCATCAAATCGAGATCCGCAGTCATGCGCACGACCCCGTGCATGACCAGAGCCACACCACCGATCACAACGTAGTCGAGCTGCTTGTCGTTCAGTCCCCGGAAAAAATCGAAAAAATTCATCGTCATCCTTGGGCTTGATCCGGGCTAACAGGCAGAGTGAACTTAATTCCAGCCCGGCGGTGCCAGCGCATCTTAGATCGAGAGCATCCCCGTGCAATTTATCGGCTTTTCATCGTTCTGCCCAGAGTTTTCTATTCATTCTACTCAGCGCACAATCCGCCGGACCATCAGCGCAATTGCCAGCGGCACCAGAAAGGCAGTGGTCAGCGCCAGGTAAAGCACGCTCAGCCAGAGGCTGGCGTCAAGCATCTGCAGTGTACCGGCGCGGACCAGGGCGACGAGGTGAGTCAGGGGCAACCACCAGGCGACCTGCTGCGCCCAGTTGGGGAGGTTGGCGAGGGGGAAGAAGGTGCCGCTGAACAGGAACATCGGCGTGATGCCGAGGAAGATCGGCAGGTTGAACATTTCGATCCCCGGCACCAGTGCGGTGCAGACCATGCCGAGGGCGGCAAAAAACAGGCCGCCGAGCAGGGCCAGCGGGAGCAGCAGCAGAGCGCCGGGGTAGCTGATCAGGCCGAAACCGGTCAGAACGATGGTCATCAACACGGTGGCGATGAGGGATTTGGTCGCCGCCCAGAGCATCTCACCGAGGATCACTTCTTCAAGGTTGAGCGGCGTGGTCAACAGGGCGTCGAAGGTTTTCTGGTAATACATACGGACGAAGCTGTTGAAGGTGGTTTCAAAAAAGGCGTTCTGCATGATCGCCACCGCCACCAGGGCCGGGGCGATAAAAGTCGTATAGGCGACGGTGCGACCGCCGAGTTCGATGTCGCCGATCATCACCGCCAGTCCGAGGCCGAAGGCGAGGATGTAAAAGAGCGGCTCGAGCAGCGGCGGGATGAAGGAGATCTTCCAGTTCTGCTTGTAGACGCTGTAGTTGCGCTGCCAGACGTGCCAGGTGCGGTGGCTGATTCGGGTCGGACGGGGCCAGTTCATTCGCGCAGCTCCCTGCCGGTGAGTTTGAGAAACAGATCTTCCAGCGTCGCCGGGCGCAGGGTGCACCCCTCGGCGCGCACTTCGCGGGTCAGGCGCAGAAACAGGTCATCGCCATCGTCGAGCTGCACCAGCAAACGCTGTCCCAGGTCCTCGACCCGGCAGTGTTCGGCGGCGAGAAAATCCCGCACCGCGGCATCGGGTTCGGTGATCTCCAGCACCGAATGGCCGATCTGCTGGCGCACCAGCGCTTTCGGCTTCCCCTCGATCAGGATATGACCGTGATCGACAATCACCAGCCGGTCGCAGAGGCGCTCGGCCTCCTCCATGTAATGGGTGGTGAGCAGGGTCGTCAGCCCCTGGCTTTTCAACTCGGCGAGCTTGTCCCAGAGCAGCTGGCGGCTCTGCGGATCGAGGCCGGTGGTCGGCTCGTCAAGGATCAGCAGGTCGGGGGAGTTGACCAGAGCGCGGGCGAGCATCAGGCGGCGCTTGAGGCCGCCGGAGAGGATACGGATGTTGTCTCTGGCGCGATTTTCCAGGGCGAAGAAGCGCAGCAACTCATCGGCGCGATCTTCGGCTTCAGACTTTTTGATATCGAAGTAGCGGGCGAAGCCGACCAGGTTCTGGCGCACGGAGAGGTCAGGGTCGAGGGAATCTTCCTGCTGGCAGATGCCGATGCGGCGCTTGATGGCACGCAGGTCGCGGTCGATATCGAGATCGAACAGGTTGAGACTGCCGGCATCGCGCGGCGTGTAGCCGTAGAGCATGCGGATGGTGGTGGTCTTGCCGGCGCCGTTGGGACCGAGCAGGCCGAAGCATTCGCCGCGCTGCACGGCAAAAGAGATGCCGTCAACGGCGGCAAGCCTGCCGTAGTGCTTACACAGGTTGTCAACCTTGAGGATCGCCATGGTCTTCGCTTTCGTTCACCGGCTAATTGCCGACAGATTCTACGCTGCCGACCGGCGATTGACAAGACCAGCAAGGTCTATCCCTGTATAAATTTTCTTACGGGCTATGCAGTCACCACTAACGGGCGCAATCGTGTTCGCGGAAAAAGCATTATGACAGGGCCTTGTGCCAGACATTCATGCTTTCAAGCTCCCCAGAGATCTGGGTGTTATGGGTCAGGGTGCCGCTGAATGTATAGCCCTGCTTGGCAAAGGTAATGTTCATTCCATACGAATAGGCCCGGGCGATGGTGTAAGCCGTCTGAATGCCGCGCTCGGCCGAAGCGTCTTCGAGTTGGGAAAGCAGGTAACTGGCCAGCCCCTTGGAGCGGTAGTCCGGCAGGGTGGCAAAATCGGTCATTTCGGCGTTCTGTCCACGAAGATCAGTCTCTGCCGAAGCCAGGGCAACGAGCTTCTCCTGGTCCCATAGGCCGTAATAGTAGACATGGTTTTCCATGGTCTCGACCAGATACTCCGGATTGTGAATGGGGAACGGGTAGCTGGCGAAGACCTTTCGGTAAAGCTCGGCCATCTGCTCTGCGTCGTGCGCTTCGGTGGCCCGACAGACCAGCGGGGACTCCAGAACCGGGGCCTCCTCCAGCGTCGGTTTTTCGATGGCTGCTTCAAGGGCTTTTTCCACCAGATCCGGTTTTTTTTCGATCTGCCGCTCCGCGGAAAAATACTTCCCCATGAAGAAAACGCCCTCTTCGCCGCCGTAAAAGCCCGGGATGTCGGCTTCGGCCTGATACTGATTGGCGGCAAACAGCTCTTCGCACTGGGCCGGCACCTTGGCAAAAATTTTCGTATATCCCTGGGTGAGGGCGAGGCTGTCGAGGTGCGGCAGGATCTCGGGGAGGTCACTGGGGGAGAGGCTCATCAAGTAGGCCCGGTTGCTGTGCTTGCCGTGCTGGATCGATGAATTTCCAAACGTCTCGATGCGATCATTCATGGTTGCGTCGCTCCATTCTATCGTTGTTTTCAGGAGTCAGGGAGATGGTCTCATTGCTGTCCGCTAAAAGCATTTCGATGCCGGTGGCGAGGTATTCTTCAGCCCCCTCAAGTTTGAGCTGCAATCGGCAGTCGTCGCATTTGCGGTCACAGAAGGTCGCCTTATAACTCTCCGGCTCCTGGTAGGTGGTAATGACCCCTTCGTAATTGCGCAGGATCACCTTGTTGGTTGAGATGGAAAGGAGATAGTTGGGGGTCAGCGGGATCTTGCCCCCCCCGCCGGGGGCATCAATAACGTAGGTCGGAACCGAGAAGCCACTGGTGTGCCCGATCAGGCTCTCCATGATCTCGATCCCTTTGCCGACCGGGGTGCGAAAGTGGGTCAGCCCTTCGGAAAGATCGCATTGGTACAGATAATAGGGCCGTACCCGGTTTTCGACCAACTTGTGGATCAGGGACTTGATAATCCGCGGACAGTCGTTAACCCCGGCCAGCAGCACCGTCTGGTTGCCCAGAGGGATGCCGGCATCGGCGAGCATGCGCAGCGCGGTCTTGGACGAGGTGGTGATCTCCCGCGGGTGGTTGAAGTGGGTGTTGATCCACAGTGGATGGTGCTTTTTCAGCATGGTGACCAGCTTGTCGGTGATCCGGTAAGGAAGGACCACCGGCATGCGGGTGCCGATGCGGATCACCTGCACATGCGGGATCTGGCGTAACTCGGTAAGAATCCAGTCGAGGTATTCGTCACTGAGCATAAGCGGATCCCCCCCCGACAGAAGGACATCGCGCACCTCCGGCGTCTGGCGGATGTACTCCAACCCCTCGCGGATCGCTTCTTTGCCGGGGATCGAATCGACGTCGCCAACCTTGCGTTTGCGGGTGCAGTGGCGGCAGTACATCGAGCAGACATTACTGATCTGGAACAGTACGCGATCAGGATAGCGGTGGGTGATAACTCCATGCACCGGACTGTCCTTGTCCTCATCGAGGGGGTCGGCCATGTCACGACGGTCGATGACCAGTTCTTCCGGAGAGGGGAAGGATTGACGGAAGACCGGCCCGTTGCGCCAATCTTCGGTGTCGATCAGCGACAGGTAATACGGGGTGATGGAGAGGGGGAACTTTTCCAGGGTCTGTTCGAGCTTTTTTCGCTCATCTGGCGCAAACTCGATCCCCAGCAACTTCTCGAAGGTGTCGATGTCCTGAATCGAATTTTTGAGTTGCCACTTCCAGTCTTTCCATTTCGACAGAGGAACCTCTTCGGGGCAAATCTTGTCGGCCAGTTCCTGTTGATTGGTGTTGTAGATTGTCATAAACATACCTCGTTGGATGTTAGATTTGACGTGATCCGCTCCACCCGGAAAGGGGGTGCGATCATTTCAGCAAAAGACACTTGCGGCAGGCATATCAATAGGGGGAACGATACAGAGAAGACTCCCGTATCAGAATGAGAGAGTCCGCCAGGCAGCAAAGTGCCAGAGAATAGTAGTTGTCGTTTTTTAAGAGGGTAGAGCCACCCACACCCGATATTGCGATGGAATATCACAATCCAGTGCTGCTCTAAAGAGAGAGGGTTCGTCCCGAACATACCGGAGCATGAACGGTCCACCTCATTTGCGGGTCTACGGTCGGAACGCCCGGGAAGGGCGCCGCCATCAACCCGCATACCATAACACAGATGAGACTGTACGGCAAACTTTGGCGGTCAGCGGATTTTCTTTTGTCCACGGCCAATCATTCAAACCAGCCCTGTTGGCTAGCAGGACACCAAGCCACGAAGAAAAGCAGAACACAATTTAAACCCATTGCAGGGATGGCATTCAGAACTCTCTTCCACAAAAAAAATCAGGAATTTCTTGATATCTTCGTGCCTTGGTGGCAAAAAATACGGTCGCCGATTCTTCTCCTTCATAACCAATTAGCTTTATGCCACACCGAGTTATATCGGCAGAGCGGTTGCCGTCCACACCAATGACGTTATACTTTGATCAATCAATAAACATTAACCCGACAGGAGGAGACCATGGATGCACGCCTGACTACCGATCCCGTCACCCTGCTGATTTCTCAATGCCATCGCGACGCCGATGAAGCGGAGCGTCTTTATCATCTGGTTGCCGAAAAGCGCTCCCGCAGCATCGACCTGAGCGAGGGACACATTGAACTGACCGAGAAGCAGATCGGCGAATTTGTCAGCCGTTTCAGCTCTGAAGTGGAGACCGCGCTCTGGCAGTCGAAACGACAGAAAAACTGACGGTTCAACTTTCGCGTCTTTGACGTTTCATGTTATAGACAGACCCGCTTTGCGATTGCAGGGCGGGTTTGTGTTTTTCGCGGGGGATGATTGACAATATGGCTGAAGGCAAAGGCAATTGGACGCGGATCAAATCTGATCAAATCTGATTTTCACGGATCAGGCAAAATCAGACAAAAATCTTTTTAGCGAACGCAGATAAAATCGGATAAAGGCGGATGAAGTCGAAGTCTAAGCTATGATCTTTTTTTTAAATCTGCGTGCATCCGCCTTTATCTGCGTTCGATAAGCCTTGTTTCTCCCCAATGACTAGATTTATCAGTTTTGTTTTAAATCCGTGTAAATCAGATTTGATCAGATTTGATCCGTGTTCCATTCAGCTTTAAGATGTAAGCTTACTCACCCCCGACAACCGACGGAGCCTGGCGTGCCACAGAACCATAAATTCGCTGTACTGCTGGCGGATGGCCTCGCCGTCGAAGCAGTCTGGTACCCATCCGGCACCCTCTGCCTGTCGACCCAGGTCGGTTGCGCCCTGCGCTGCCCGTTTTGTGCTTCGGGGGCCAACGGCCTGCGTCGCAACCTGACGACAGACGAACTCTGGCTGCAGGTTGAACTGGCGCGCCAATGCGGACATACCATCTCACGCCTGACTCTCTCCGGCATCGGCGAACCGTTGCACAATCTGGCGACCGTCGCCAGCTTTGTCACCGACTGCCATCGACAGGGGCTGCCGGTCTCCTTGACCACCACCGGCGCGCCCCCGGAGAGATTCCTGGACCTTCTGGCCCTGCCGCATAACGGCGTCATGCTCTCCCTGCACGCCGGCACCAGTGCGACCCATCGCCTGCTGATTCCGCACGGCCCCGATCTCGACACCCTCTGGCCTCTGTTCACCGATTGTCTTGACAACCTGTCACGTCGGTCCCGACGCCGGATCGGCATCAACTATCTGTTGCTGCGCGGCATCAACGACACCCCAAACGAGATCGCCGCCTTGTGTGAGCGGCTGCGTCACTGGCCCGATCTCACCCTGCACCTGCTGACCTTGAACCCGGTTCCTGGCAGCAACTGGCGCAGCCCTGAATCAGAGGCCATTGCTGCCCTACACAAGGAACTGACCGACGCCGGCCTCAACGTCCGCCGCGCCAATCGCTGGCGGCAACAGCAGGAAGGCGGCTGCGGTACGCTGGTCGCGGCGTGCGTGCCGCAGGAGTCAGGAGTCAGGAGTCAGGAGTCAGGAGTCAGGAGTCAGGAGTCAGGAGTCAGGAGTCAGGAGTCAGGAGTCAGGAGTCAGGAGTCAGGAGTCAGGAGTCAGGAATCAGGAATCAGGAATCAGGAATCAGGAATCAGGAATCAGGAATCAGGAATCAGGAATCAGATCATAACTGAAACCTGATGCCTATTTTCAGCCGATGCTGCCGAGACTGGCCAAAGCGACCAGACTACTGAGCTGGATGCACCGTCGATCACCGCGGGCCATAAGCACGGTCCGTCCCGCTGCATTAAATCCGGAGGCCGCCAGCAAAGGACGCAGCGGCGATGAAATCGGCACATCGGCACAGATTTCAGCCGGACCGGCAGCGGCCAGCAACCGGGTGAGGATGGTGCGGTTTTCGTGCGGACAGTGCGAAGAAGAATACCAGGGCCCGAGGACCTGTAGGCGCGTCCCCGGCTGCAACAGCGCTGCCGTCGTCCCCATCGCGGCGACCTTGCCAGCCGTCAGCAGCGGCTGCAACAACGTGGTCCGCGCCTCCCCCCAGACGGCAGCATCCGCCGCCAGCAGGGCAAGAGTCTCGCTGTCCGGTTGCTCCGCAGACGTCTGCGCCGCTGCAGCCGGACGGACCCAGCGCTCGATCTCATCGACGGCGACAAAGCCGTGCCGCTCGTACAGAGGCCGACCGAGGGGCGAGGCGGTGAGCCAGAGACTACGGCAGCCCTGTGCCTCCAACCGTTTCAGGGCATGGCTGAACAGACGCGCGCCGTAGCCGCGCCCGCGTAGAACTGCCGGCACAATGAGATTGCCGATCCAGCCACAATCACCAGCAGCGACAGCCGTGACACAACCGCAGCTTTCTTCATCATGTTTCATCACCCAGGCACAGTCGGCAAGCGGGCCTTGCAGCAGTGCCAACTCACTCTCCGGCACCCGCCAACCTTCTTTGTCGGCCAGAGTCAGGAAGAACGCCCAATCGTCCTGACGCATCCGTTTCAGGGTCTTCATCCCGATCGTCCTACGCCACCTGTGCCTGCCATAACGACAGCAGATCACCATCGTCGAGGGGCCGCTTGCTGCACTGACTCAAGGCGCGCATCGGTTCGATCAGGGCCGTCGCCTGGGCGCTGTTGGCGTGAATCCCGAGCAACTGCAGGCGATGGACCAGAGCGCTACGGCCGGAATGTTTGCCCAGAACCAACTGGCGCTTAAGGCCGACTTCAGCCGGGTCGAACCCTTCGTAGTTGCCCGGACGCTTCAGGACGCCGTCGGCATGCAGGCCCGACTCGTGGGCGAAGACCCGCTCCCCGACCACCGCCTTCCATTCCGGCACCGGCCGGCAACTCGCCTGGCCGACATAGCGCGACAACTCAACGAAGCGCCTGGTATCGACACCGGGATCGATGCCACAGGCATGCTTGAGCGCCATCACCACTTCTTCCAGCGCCGCATTGCCGGCGCGCTCACCGAGCCCGTTGACCGTGGTGTTGACAAAACGGGCCCCGGCCTTGATGCCGGCGATGGCGTTGGCGGTGGCCATGCCGAGATCGTTATGGGTATGCACCTCAATATCGAGATCTGGCACCTGCTGCCGCAAGTAAGTAATGTTGTCGTAGATGGTAAAGGGATCGAGAATCCCGAGGGTGTCGCAGTAGCGAAAGCGATCGGCACCAAGGCTTTTGGCGATCTGCATCAGCTCGACCAGAAAACTCAAGTCAGCGCGACTGGCATCCTCGCCACCGACCGAGACATAAAGATCGTGCTGTTTGGCAAAGCCAAGGGCAACCTTGAGCTGCTCCTTGACCCAGGTCCGATCCTTGCGCAGCTTATGGGCGATGTGCGTATCGGAGACCGATAGGGAGATGTCGACCGCAGCGACGCCGGTCGCCAGCGAGGCGCGGATATCGCCGATGGTCGCCCGGTTCCAGGTGATCAGCCGTGCCGACAGCCCCATATCGACCAGGGCGCGCACGCTACGCTGCTCATCGACTCCCATGGCCGGGATACCACACTCCAGCTCGCCGACGCCGATCTCATCAAGCATCCGGGCGATACGCTTTTTTTCGACGAGGGAGAAGACCACCCCGGCGGTCTGCTCGCCGTCGCGCAAAGTGGTGTCGTCGATGATAACCTGCTGCGTATTGTCTGTGCGCATACGGGATCTCCGTCGTGAAAACAAAAACCCCGGAACCGCTTACGGTCCCGGGGCGTCGTTGCCTGGGGGGGCCGGCTTCAATGCCGGCAGTCATTGTTTGTTACTTGTAGAGCATAAGCCGTGCCAGAAAAAATCGGCACAACATAAGGCTTTTCGCCTGGAAGCAGGTCAAAGGTGCCTTAAATCCGGGCAAACATGCCCGCAGAACGGGCAGCTGCCGGATCAACTTTGTGGCAGTCGCACCGTCACCTTGAGACCCTGACCGCCATCGGCGACTGCCAGAGCCACTGTGCCGCCAGACCGGGTAACCACCTCATGAACGATCGACAGACCAAGTCCACTCCCCTCAACCCCACTACCAAGACGCCGATAGAACCGGTCGAACACCCGTTTCTGCTCAGTGACGGGGATACCGGGTCCCGTGTCCTGCACCTCGCAGACCACAAAGCGGTCTAGGCTATCGACCGCAACATCGACCTGTCCACCGTCAGGGGTATAACGAATCGCATTGTCGATCAGATTGCCGAGCATCACACGTAAACCATCGACATCACCCTGTATGATGACCGGCGCAAGTCGGGTGACGCCGAGATCGATACCGGCGCGTAACGCCAGCGGCGCATATTCGGCGACGACCTCCCGACACAGCAGCCCAAAATCGACAGCAGTCAAAGAAGCTGTCCCACCCTCAGGCGCCAACCGGGCAAGGGTGAGGAGCTGCTGAACCAGATGGGCCGCGCGCTCGGTACCGGCCCGAATCCCGGTTAGTGCCAGCTGTCGTTCACCATCATTCTCCGCCCGTTCCAGCAACTGCGCCTGCAACTGCACAGCCGTCAACGGCGTGCGCAGTTCATGGGCGGCATCGGCGACAAACTTGCGCTGGCTTTCCAGCGCCTGGTCGAGCCGACCCAGCAGGGCATTAAGGGCAGCAACCAAAGGGAACACTTCGCGTGGCTGGGAAGAGAGAGGGAGCGGTTGCATGGAATCGGACCGGCGACAGGCAATTGCAGCCGTGATTTTCACCAGGGGACGCATACCGTAGCCAACCCCGAACCAGACCAGAACCGCGAGCACCGGGATCAGGCCAAGCATCGGTCCCAGACTGGCAAAGACCACTTCCAGCGTCTCCTCCAGTTCATCGTCAACCGACTGAGTCACCTGTATGGCGCGCTCGCCATCGACCAGTAAAAAACTCCGTTGCGACAGTTCTCCCTGAATATGACTGCTCAACCCGGCGCTCGGTCGGCGCGGCAATCCGAGGGCGGGATGTGAATCGAACAATAACCGTTCCTCCTGCCAGACCTGAACATGGAACGTTTCCTTCACGGTCGCCGGCGTCACCGGTCGCGTCAGATTAAAGTCCAATCGATCCAAGCTGGCAGCAATCTGGCGCAGCTGGTCGTCGACCAGCTCTTCAACCTCGTGCCGGACCTGGACAAAGGTGATCACTCCGGCCAGCAGCACCGCCAGAACCTGGCCAGTGAGCAACCAGAGCAGAAGCCGCCGTCGCATCGACTTCATGATTCTCCTCCAAGCAGATAGCCGACGCCGCGCACGGTGCGGATCATGTCTGGCCCAAGCTTTTTGCGCAATTTGTGCACATAGACCTCCACCGTGTTGCTCTCCACCTCGTCCCCCCAACCATAAAGGCGCTCTTCGAGCTGACTGCGGGACAACACCGCTCCGGGGCGCTCAAGCAGGGCTTCGAGCAGCCGAAACTCACGTCCGGAGAGGACAATGGCTTCGCCTTGCCAGAAGGTTTCGTGGGTGGCCGGATTGAGCCGCAGTGCACCATGCACCAGCAATGGCGCCGCACGGCCCTGACGACGCCGTAACACGGCACGGATCCGCGCCGTCAGTTCATCGAGATCAAACGGTTTGCCCAGATAGTCGTCAGCGCCGGCGTCAAGGCCGGCAATCCGTTCGGCAACGGCATCAAGGGCGGTGAGAATCACGACAGGAACTGTGTCATTGCGCTGGCGCAATTCACGCAAATACTCAAGGCCCGATTTACCCGGCAGCCCGAGATCAAGTAACAGCAGATCATAAACCTCGTTGGCCAAAGCAAGCTCGGCCTCTTCGGCCACTTGCACCCAGTCGACGGCAAAACCGTCCTGACGCAGCCCCCGACGGATGCCGTCGCCAATGATCGGATCATCTTCTACCAGCAGTAATCGCATGCACAACCCCTTCTGGCGCTGCACCAAAAAAACGGGACCTGGCTGACGCTAAGGCCCGATTTTATCGTAGAACTTGAGCCGTGTGGCCTTTTTTATTCCCAATTTAAGGTCAGCTTAAGGCTGGATGTCTATCGTACCTCGGGCATAGTACAGCTTATTGGCTCTTTACTGGTGTTATCCAAGGACAAAAATGCGACAACCGTCAACCCCGGCCTCACGCTTCACGCTGCTCGTCCCCTACCTTTACCTCTTTATCGCCATCTCCGTCGCCTTGCGCGGGCTACTACTTTGGCAGCAGCGCGCAGATCTTGCTCTGACTGCGGATCATCTCCTCGGAATTTTTGCAAGCGGCCTGATTTACGACCTCGCCTTCTTTTCTTATCTGGCCATTCCCTTTATTCTCCTGCTGCTGGTCCTCCCCGAGCGTCTGTTGCACAGCCGACTGTTTCGCCGGGGAGTCTACGTCGTCACCCTGCTGTTCTGCCTGGGACTCTTTTTCTCGGCGACCGCCGAATGGTTATTCTGGGACGAATTTGGCGTCCGCTTTAACTTTATTGCCGTCGACTATCTCATCTATCGCCGGGAAGTGACCGACAACATCCTGCAGTCCTACCCCTTCTTCAGCCTGGTCGGTGGCATGCTCCTGGTCAGCGGGCTGACCCTGCTTATGCTGCGCCCGGCCATCGACCGGGCGCTGACCGCCCGCGACCGCTTCCGGCCAAGACTGTGGCGCTCTCTGTTGCTGCTGCTGATTCCTGCCGTAGCCGTTGCCAGCCTCGACCAGTCGTTGCATGATTTTTCCAGTAACCGCTACCAGAACGAACTCGCAGCCAATGGCCCTTACCAGTTTGTTGCCGCCTTTCGTAACAACAGCATGGATTACCGGCAGTTTTACCGGACCGAAGATGACAGCAGCCTCTCGACGCGACTGCACGAGCTGCTCAAAGAACAGAACAGCGCCTATGTCAGCGGCGGGCCTTTTGATATTAGCCGCGACATTACTCCCCACGGCAAGCAAAAGAACCTCAATGTGATCCTGATCACTGTCGAGAGCCTCAGTGCAGATTATCTCGGCAGCTTCGGCAACCAAGAACACCTCACCCCGGCCCTCGACGAACTGGCCAAAGAGAGTCTGGTTTTTGACCGCCTGTACGCCACCGGCACCCGTACCGTGCGCGGACTGGAGGCGATCACCCTCTCCCTACCGCCGACTCCTGGCCGCTCCCTGGTCAAACGCCCGGATAATGCCCAGGTATTCAGCCTCGGCAAAGTGTTCAAGGACCAAGGTTACGATCCGGTCTTCTTCTATGGCGGCTACGGTTATTTCGACAACATGAACAGCTTTTTTTCCGGCAACGGCTACCGGGTTGTCGATCGAACCGATTTTTCTGCCGACGACATCACCTTCGAAAACGCCTGGGGCGTCGCCGATGGCGATCTTCTCCAGCGCGTCATTCATGAAGCCGACCGCCAGACGGCCGCCGGGCAGCCGTTCTTCTACCAGGTCATGACCACCAGTAACCATCGGCCCTACACCTATCCGCAGGACGGAGTCGACATCCCCTCCGGCACCGGGCGTTCCGGTGCGGTCAAATATACCGATCACGCCCTCGGCCAGTTTATCAAGGAGGCCCGCAAGCACCCCTGGTTCAAAGAAACAGTTTTTGTAATCATTGCCGACCACTGCTCGGGGAGCGCAGGCAAGGATGCCCTTCCCGTGGAAAAGTATCATATCCCGCTGTTGATCTATGTCCCTGGCCTCGTCAACGCCGGGGTCAACCACACGCTTTCCAGTCAGATCGATGTGGCACCGACCATTCTCGGTCTGCTCAACATCAGCTATCGCAGTCAGTTTTTCGGTCACGATCTTCTGTCCGGCAAAGTGCCCGGACGGGCCCTGATCGGCAACTACCAGCGCCTTGGTCTGCTGAGCAACGACCAGCTCGCCTACCTGTCGCCACAAGGCAAAGTGACCGTCATCGATCAGCCCCTCGGAACAAAAACCCGATTGCCGGATGCACAAGCCCTGACCCAGAGCCTGACTCGTGACACCATGGCTTATTATCAGGGAGCCGACTATATGATCAGCCATCGGCTCAACCGCTGGACAGTGCCCGTTGCCAGCAACTAATCAAAACCCCCGCCAAACAACCTGGCGGGGATTTTCGCTGTCAGCGCGACGAGCATAAACAATCTGCTCAATAAACAGGCAATCTGCCCGTCAGCGCATCATCAAAGACCACCTAGCTAGCACAAATTCAAATAAATTCGGCAACTTGCCAACATGGCGAGGGTTTTGCAATCCCATTTCCCTATCGGGGCCATCCCCGCACCAACCTGCTCGCCACCGCCGCCGGGCCAGGCTTGTCTCCCTCCCAACGACGCGAAGGAGTCCGATCTTTCGGCTCACACCGTTTCAGGAAGGATCAAACCTTGGCCAGCAAACCAAAAATCCGCGAACTGCTCAACGAGAGCGCCTGCGACCACAATACGACCAAAAAAAGCACTTGCAGTACGCCGACCCCCGGCGCCACCACCGGCGGCTGTGCCTTCGAAGGGGCGCAGATCGCCCTGTTCCCCTATGCTGACGCCGCCCACATCGTCCACGGCCCGATCACCTGTATCGGCTCCTCCTGGGAGACCCGCGCCACCAAAACCGGCTTCAGCGGCCGCGACCTGACCCAGATGGGGTTCACCACCGGCATCAGCACCAGCGATGTGGTCTTCGGTGGCGAAGAAAAATTGGCCGCAGCCATCGACTACGTGGTACAGCACTACGCACCCGAAGCGGTCTTTGTCTACGCCACCTGCGTCACCGCCCTGATCGGAGACGACCTTGATCTGGTCTGCCAGCTGGCGGCAGAGCGCCATGGCATCCCCTGCGTTCCCGTACATGCACCCGGTTTCGTCGGCAGCAAGAATCTCGGCAGCCGCCTCGGCGGCGAAGCGGTGCTGCAGCACCTGATCGGCACAGCAGAACCCGATACCGTCACCCCCTACGACATCAACCTGATCGGCGATTACAATGTCACCGGTGATATGTGGCAGTACACGCCGCTGTTGAAAGAACTCGGCATCCGCGTGCTGTCGACCTTGAGTGGTGACGGCCGCATCGCCGATATCCGCTGCGCCCATCGGGCCAGACTGAATGTCATCGTCTGCGCCAAGTCGCTGATCTCGCTAACCCGCAAGATGCAGGAGCGCTACGGCATTCCGCACCTCTCCCTCTCCTTCTACGGCCAGCGCGACACCAGCGCCGGCCTGCTCGCCATTGCCACTGCCCTTGGCGACCCTGACCTGCTTGAGCGGACTCAGGCTCTGGTCGCCCGTGAAGAAGCGGCACTGGAAAAGAAACTCATCCCCTATCGCACCATTTTCCACGGCAAGAAAGCGGTGCTCAACACCGGCGGCAACAAGGCCTGGTCCATCGCGTCGGCCCTGCAGGATCTCGGCATCGAAGTGGTGGCGACGGCGGTCGGCAAATCGACCGAGGACGACAAGGAGAAGGCACGGATGTACCTTGGTGAAAAGGGGGTGCTGATGACCAAGCCAGGGCAGGAGCAGGCAAAGATTATTGATGAGACCGGGGCCGATCTACTGCTCGCCGGCGGCCGCAGCCTGTATACGGCGATCAAGAAAGGGATCGCCTTTGCCGATGTCAATCAGGAGAAGAAGAAGAGCTACGGCGGCTATGCCGGCCTGCTCAACCTGGCTGAAGACCTGAAAAACGCACTGGAGAACCCGGTATTCAAGAACGTTGCCCGGAGGGCGCCATGGGAGAGGTAATCCATAAAACGGTCAAACCGTTGCAAGTCAATCCGTTCAAGCTGTCGCAGCCCATGGGGGCAACGTTGGCCTTTCTCGGCGTTGATCGCTGCATGCCGCTGATGCATGGCGCCCAGGGCTGCACCTCGTTGCCCAAGGTCTACTTTACCCGTCATTTCTGCGAGCCGATCGCCATGCAGACCACCGCGGTCACCGACATCAGTGCTGTCCTCGACGGGGGCGACGCCGGTATCGTCGAGGCGGTCAAGAATATCACCGCCAAGGTGACACCGGCCCTGATCGGTTTGTGCACCACCGGCCTGACCGAGACCAAGGGGGACGACATCCGCGGCATCGCCAAGCAGGTCGACTTCCCGCTCGTCTGGGTCAACACCCCGGATTACGAAGGTGGACTGGAGAGCGGCTGGGCGCTGGCAACCAAGGGGTTGATTGAACAGCTGGTGGTGCCGGCAGCCCAGTGCAACCGACAGAAAGCCGTGCTGCTCCCCCACGTCAGTCTGACACCGATCGAGGTGGAAAAGATCAAGGAGTTCATAGCCGCCTTCGGCTTTACGGTCTTTGCCCTTCCCGACCTCTCCACAGCCCTTGATGGTCATCTGGGAGAAAAGCAGGCGGCGCTCTCCAGCGGCGGCATTGCCGTAAACGACATCATGGGGCTGGCCGACGCCGCCCTGGCGATCTCGGTCGGCGATTCGATGCTTTCTTGTGCCGATGCTCTGCTACGCAAAAATCCAGCCATGCGCCAGCATCACTTCGCCCATCTGCACGGCCTGGCCGCCAGCGATTCTTTCACTGCCCTGCTGCTGGCCGAAAGTGGCCGCAGCACTCCACCACCGGCTATCGCCCGCTGGCGTTCGCGGCTGCAGGATGCCCTGCTCGACAGCCACTTCTCCCTCGGTCAGACCCGGTTTCTGGTCGCCTCCGAGCCTGACCAGCTGGTCGGCCTTTGCCAAGCCCTGGGTGAAGCCGGTGGGCGCATTTCTACCGCCATCAGCAGCGTCGATTCGACCCAACTGGCACGCATCGTTTCCGGCGAGGTGTTGGTCGGCGATCTTGAAGACGCTGAACAGCGCGCCGGGACCGTCAATGTGCTGGTCAGCAACTTTCATGCTGAAGCCATTGCCCACCGGCTGCACAAAGGGCTGCTGTTGCGCGGCTTCCCGAACTGGGAGCAGGTCGGCAACGTGCTGCAGAATGATGTGCTCTACGAGGGGGGTTGTTACTTCATCTGCGCCGCTGCCAACGTGGCGACAGCGCAGCGGGAGCATTAAATCATCCGACCGATCGGTCTGATCCGTCGGATCGGTCCGCTATTTTAGAGTCCGATAAAGTGCAAACCATGAACCTCTACACCGATACCATCCGCGACTATGCCATGAACACCCGCCATGCCGGGGCGCTGGAGCACGCCGATGGTATTGGTGAAGTCGGTCTCGGCAGCGCCGAGGCCGGCAAACGGCTGGCGGTCCGTTTTGCTCTGCAAGTACGCGATGAGCGGGTGGTGACGGTCCGCTTCCAGGTCTTTGGCTGCGGCTTCACCATCGCCGCCTGCGCCGCCGCTGCAGAAATAGCCGAAGGGCACCGTCTCGACGATCTCGCCCGGCTCACAACCACAGCGATTGAACAGCGACTCGGCGGGATGCCGACGGAACGCGACTACTGCGCGCGGCTGGCACTCGATGCCTTGCAGGCCGCAGCGGCCAGTGCCGGGGGGAATGGGCAGCCGCTACAGGCATTCATCAGCGCCACGGACCGTGACCATCTCCCCCAGTTGCAGGCGGATGACCCGCTGCGCTGCGCTCTGCTCGCCAACACCAACCCGGACACGCTGCCCGATGCTGACCGGGAGCTGCTGGCCGGCCTGCTCGCTGTCGCCGTTCGCGATGCTGGCGACCCGGCCGGCGCCCTCGGCCTGAGCGCTGATGAATTCAACACCCTGTGCCAGACCGCTTTCCCTGCCGCCGATCCGCACCTGCTTGCCGGTCGCGCCAGCACCCAGCCGCCGACAGCCAACCCCGATATTTTCACGCTGCTTCTAGGCTATGTCGCCGCCGACGCGTCACCTCTTGCCATCTGGATAGCCAAAGCCCTCGCAACGCGCGCCGCCTGCCCCGGCCATCTCTGGATCGCCATGGGACTGTCCGAGCGGCCACTGCTATCCGCCGCCATCCGTCGACACTTGCCGGCCCTGTTTGCGGCGAACAGCCGTAACATGCGCTGGAAGCGCTTTTTCTTCAAACAACTGTGCGATCGCAGCGGTGGGGACCTGTGCCAAAGCCCGGTCTGCGGCACCTGCAGCGACCACGCCCTCTGCTTTGCACCGGCAGAAGAAGAGACTGAAAAGGAGTGAGTCACAACCATCGTGACGCGAGGGAAGGGACATCAGGACGTTCAAGGAGAACGGAAGGCGAGTCAGGCGGGGTTCAGTCCAGACAATAGATGCTCAACTCACGCACCACCCTGGCCGGATCGGGGTCATCAATGGTGGCGACAGTGCGAATAGCGGCGATATAGTCGGTCGGCAACTCATTCTCCAGTGCGCCACGCAGCACGTGTTCAAGATACCAGGGGTACGGACGCAGACCGGGATTGAGGTTGATGCCGAGGTAGATTAATGCCCGGACTTCGCCACCGGGGGATTGATTTACGGTGACGTCCGCCGCCCGGTATTCGACCCCGACCCCTTCATAAGCATCCAGAATCTCTCTGGCGCGCGGGTCGAGGCGAAACAAAACGCCAAGAACCTGGTCGACATTGCTCCCCGTAAAGTGGGCATCACATTTGCCCGAGCCGTCCTTGGTGCTGGCAACCTGAAAACGCAGCTGGTAACCGGGCAGGACCGCCACCCCGACCCGCTCGGCGCAGGAGAGACGCCGCTGGAGTCGGGCCGTAGCCATATTGGACCCGTAAGCAAAGTAGAGCATCGCTGTTACCCGTCAATTTAGCTGTTACGCAATCGCGCCAGATCTTCAGGACTCAGATAAAGGGTTTCGTTGGCGTTGACCTTCTTCTTATCCGGGTTGTCCTTCGCCTCTTCGATAAAAACCAGGGTGTGTTTGCCGATGGTGATCTTGTCGTTGTGCGACAGCGCCGCTTTCCAGGTGACAAAAGCCCCGTTCAGGTAAGTGCCATTGGTGCTCTTTTTGTCCTCGATGTAAAACGGGTAGCCCTGACGGTAGATTTCAGCATGGCAGCGCGAAACGGCAGGATTCTCCAGCTGAATCTCGTTATCCGGCTCGCGACCGACCTTCACCCCTTGCGGGCCGACCTGCACTTCCTTGAGCACCTTGTCTTTCAACATCACAATCAGCTTGGCCATAATCTCTCCGTGTCACCGGGTATTATCGGGTAAAGCGCCGCAGGCGGCGCGCCAGTTCCGTTGCATCGGCCAGGCGTTCGGCCGGATCCTTGTGCAGCAGATGTAGGACTACGGCCGCGACCTGCGGGTCGAGATCGACTTTGATCTCCTGCGGTGGCCGCGGCAGCGCCGTCAACTGCTGCACCAGCACCGCCGCCGGTTCACCCGTAAACGGGGGTTGGCCGGTGAGGAGTTGATAGAAGATCGCACCGAGGGCGTAGAAATCGACCTGACGATCGGTCAGCTTGCCGGCCGCCTGTTCCGGGCTCATGTAAAAGGGAGAGCCCATAATGCTGCCGTCCATGGTCATGCCACTGTTTTGCAGCAGGCGTGCCAGACCGAAGTCGGTCACCTTCAACCGGCCATCCGCATCGATCAGGATATTGGCCGGTTTGAGATCGCGATGGATAATCTGGTTGCGATGGACGTAATCAAGGGTCTCGCCGATGGCCACCGCCATGCGACAGGCCTCGCGCAACGGAAACGGCGCCCGCTGTGCGATCAGCTGTTCCAGATCTCCGCCTTTCACCAGCTCCATGACCAGAATCAATCGGTCACCGTACTCAATAAGATCGTAAATCTGGACGATGCCGGGATGGGAGAGCTTGGCCAGGGCAAAAGCTTCGCGCCGGAAGCGCTCCCGACGTTCGGAATCGTGCAGGAACAGCGCCGGCAGCTCTTTTAACGCCACCTCGCGCCCCAAAGTGGTATCAAGGGCGCGGTAAACCACCCCCATCGCCCCGCGACCAAGCTCTTCCAGCATCTGGTAGCGCTCCGGCAGGGCGCCGGACAACGGGTCGGACTGCCGCGGCGGAGCCGCTTCGGTTGCCGCCAGACGTAGCCGCGGAGCATACAGCAACAGACCACCAACGACACCGGCACCGGCCAGAAACCAGATCAGCACCGACGCCTGGGTGATACGCGTGGTCAGGAGCTCGTTTTCACGCGTCGCATTGAGCAGGCCGAACAGGGTTGTCCCCTTGACCGGCGGATAAAGCCAGCCAAGAACCACCTCGCTCAAGGGGAGCAGAACCGTTGGTACCAGCAGAAGACCAAGCAGTAAAGCAGCGGGGACGAGCCCTTTCCGACGCAAAGCAGCGATCAGCTGGTCCGGGGAGCGCAATAAAACAAGCATTGCGTCGGCCCCGGTGCGCAGGCGCCGGTAGAGTGAGTGCTGGGATGAGAGTAAGGTCGACATGTTACAATCCATCGTCCTTGCCGGCGGTGGCAACAGAACAAGCACCGCCGTCAGGTTTTTTTACAAAAAATACAGCGTCGCTAGATGAGCGTCTTTGTTCAACCCCGACCGCCACGGTCCGCACCGGGTCGCCCGGGCGGTTTACTGCCCGATTTTCCTGCCGGCTTCGTACCCGGTTTACGCACTGATTTGCCGCCAAACTTACCTGCGGGCTTCGCACCCGGTTTGCTACCGGGCTTGTTTCCAGGCTTGCCACCGCGCGGTGGCGGAGCATTCCCGGCGGGGGTCTGTGGCTTAGCGATAC
>Ga0209231_1000323_pt1 | contig 29207 bp, 33 predicted proteins | sample Deesub45470m_DNA_FD_188086 | JGI IMG/M metagenome (GOLD analysis project Ga0209231, IMG submission 188086) | Deep subsurface microbial communities from North Pacific Ocean - 450_OLKR46/470m Metagenome (SPAdes) (version 2) | ecosystem: Environmental > Terrestrial > Deep subsurface > Unclassified ... | reverse complement strand
TAAATTAGTACAATAAATTAATTGTTCATACGTTCTTATTTTAACCAACTAAAAAACCTCTTAAATTATGGCAAGAGCAATGTTTGAGTATACCAAAATTGTACTTGAAAAAGTAAGCTTTAATAAAGAATTATTTAAAAAAGAATTAGAAAAAGCAGTAAACAGATTGTTACCCTACGAAATAAAGGAATTGTATTTTTGGTTAAGGGAGTTTGTAGCAAATAAACCAGATCTTTATACTTGTTTAGCTATTATAAAAAATTAAAAAAAGGAGCATTTAAGCTCCTTTTTTTTGTTGTATAGGGCTAATTATTTTCACATCGTTAAAAGCGATTACTCCTCTAATAACACTATCAATTGTATTTTTTAATGCATCAATCAAATGAATTTTTAATTGAGATTTATGGTAAATAATACTGACCTCTCTTGCAGGTACAGGTTCTTTAAATTCTCTTAAATACAAGGTGTCTTTCTCATTTAGATCAAGTGTTTGTAGATAAGGAAGTAATGTCATCCCTAAACCTTCTTTGGTAAGCTTTATCAAAGTATTAAAACTACCGCTTTGCAATTGGAAATGTTGTTTTTTATGACTTAAAGCACTGCATAGGTTAATGATGTTTTCTTTAAAGCAGTGGCCATCTTCTAACAATAATATATCATCAATATTTAAACTTTCAACATCAATGGTTTTATTTTTAAAAAGGCGATGTTCTGTAGGTACAAAGCCTACAAAAGGTTCATAATATAAAACCCGTTCTTTAATTGTTTCATTTTCTAAGGGAGTTGCTGCAATTGCAACATCAATGTGTCCATCAGTTAATTTTTTTATAATATCTTCAGTAGTAAGCTCTTCAATTTTTAAATTAATTTTAGGATATTTTTTTATAAATGTTTTTAAAAATAAAGGTAACAATGTTGGCATTACTGTAGGTATTATTCCAAGTTTAAAATCGCCTCCAATAAAACCTTTCTGCTGGTCAACAATATCAGTTATACGGGTACTTTCACTAACTATAATTTTGGCTTGAGCAATAATTTTTTCTCCAATTTCAGTAAGTTGAATGGGTTTTTTATTTCTGTTAAAAATTAGAGTACTAAGTTCATCCTCAAGTTTTTGAATTTGCATGCTTAAAGTAGGTTGCGTTACAAAACAATGCTCAGCAGCAATAGTAAAATTCTGGTATTCTGCTACTGCTAAAACGTATTTTAATTGAGTAATAGTCATAAGTATAAATATTTCTGATAAAGATATTAAAACTATCAATAATAATTATATTAATGTTGTTTTATTTTTTATGAATTTTGAATCAGAAAATAAAAATAAAAAATATGAAAACAACAATTTTAGGATTAGACAAACAACAAACGGAAGAACTAACAGTTAGTTTAAATAGTTTATTAGCTAATTTTCAAGTGTATTATCAAAATTTAAGAGGTTTGCATTGGAATATTAAAGGTAAATCTTTTTTCGAATTACATGTCAAATTCGAAGAATTTTATACAGATTCTCAATTAAAAATTGATATGATAGCCGAGCGAATTTTAACTTTAGGAGGTACACCATTGCACACTTTTACAGATTATACTCAATTATCTAAAGTAGAAGTTGGTAAAAACATTACGAATGATGTAATTGCAGTGAAATTAGTGGTAAACTCCTTAACGGAATTATTAAAAATAGAAAGAGCGATTCTTACTGAAGCAGAAAACGCAAGTGATGAAGGAACAAACTCAATGATGAGTGATTTTATAGCTGAACAGGAAAAAACAATTTGGATGTTAAATGCATGGTTGAATTAAGAAAAATAGCAATAATAAAAAAGAGTTTTCATGTTCATGAAAACTCTTTTTTTATTATTAATACATATCCCAAAATTTTCTTTTCTCATTTAATTCATCTTCCTGACGTTTGTATTCTTCAACAGGAATTACTTTAATGAAAGAAGCATCTTGCTCAATTTCAAATTCTAATCTTTTTACAATTTCATCAACTGTTTCATTTTCGTAATCAATTTGCATAGGTGGCTTAATTACCATTGATTGTAAAACATTTCGTTTTTTAATCAATAAACCTTTTTTATCAAAAGATCTTCTGAAGCCGTCAATAACAATTGGAACGACAATAGGTTTATGCGTTTTTATTATGTGTGCCGTTCCTCTTCTAATTGGTTTAAATGGTTTTGTTGTTCCTTGTGGAAATGTAATTACCCAGCCATCATCTAAAGCCTTATTAATATTGCTAATATCAGACATTTTTACTTGTCTATTTACATTTTCCCCAGCGCTTCTCCAGGTTCTGTCTATTGAAACCGATCCAACATAGGCAAATATTTTTGGTAATAAGCCAGATTTCATTGTTTCGGATGCAGCAACATAGTATATATTTAATTTAGGATTCCATATATAACCAATGTTTTTTAATGAATCTACTCTTCCTTTTAAGGAAGCGTTAAAAACATGATACATGGCAGCAACATCGGCAAAGTAGGTTTGATGGTTTGAAACAAAAAGTACATTGGTATTTGGTAAATCTCTAATGATTTCTGAACCTTCAATTTGAAGTTGATTAAAACGTCTGTATCGGCCATGAGAAACAACTCCAATAATTCTAACGAGCCATTTTTTTACAAATAGAATATGTCCAAACGGATTTCTTTTGAATATGGGCATTTAGTAAATTTAGTTTTTAATGAATTGCAAATTTAAGAAAAAAATAAATTACAATATTTTTAATAGTTCTTTAATTTCGTTAAGCATCATTGCTGTAGCTCCCCAAACGATAATGTCACTAAAAATAAAGCAAGGAACTTCAATGTTTTCAGCATAAGAAGTAGATAAAGTTGTTGAAGAAATTGAAGCATCATTTAACAATTCTTTTAAGGGAACATTAATAATTTCTTTTACTTCGTAATTTTTTGTAAAAGTAGGAGAGAAGTCCAAGAATCCTAAATAAGGCGTAACTAAAAAGTTACTTGGAGGTATATATGCTTCTGTCATTTGTTTAAAAATGGTTACATCCTCAATCTGTATTCCAACTTCTTCATAAGTTTCACGAAGCGCTGTATGTTGAAGATTTACATCTGTTTCATCAAATTTTCCACCAGGAAAACTTATTTGGTCGGAATGAGTTCCATTATAACTTGCGCGAAGCGTTAGTAAAAAGCAAGTTTCACCATTTTTATTAGGATAAAAAAGCACTAACACAGATGCTTTTTTTGGATTTTTAGCTTCAATTTTTTCTTTAATGTATTTTAAGCGAATCTTTGGGGCTAATTTAAATTGAGCATCTAAACCACCTACAGGTGTTTTTAAGATTTTTGAAATATTGTTTTTAAAATAATTGAAATCCATTTAATTTTTCGAATAAAAAGTTGGTATCGATAATTTAAATATAACAGCCACTAATCGAATAGAAATTATTATTACTGCGGTTGAAACATACATAATGGTTTCATTAAAATTAAAATGGTGTAAAATTAGAAAAGTAATAGACCCCAAAACACAAGCAGTCGCATAAATCTCTTTTCTGAAAATAACTGGCACTTCATTACATAAAATATCTCTTATAACACCCCCAAAAGAGGCGGTCATGGTTGCAATAGAAACGATAACTATTGGGTGAAAATTAGCTTTTAGACCAATTTCAGTTCCCATAATAGTATATAATCCTAAACCAATGGTATCAAATAAAAACAGCGATTTATTTAAATATTTTAATTTATTTCTAAAAAAGATAGCGAAAATAGTAGAGGCAATAATTAAGAATATGACAGTGGTGTTTTTCATCCAAAAAACAGGTTGTGCCCCAATCAAAACATCTCTTAAAGTACCTCCGCCAACTGCTGTGGCAAAGGCAATAATGAAAACACCAAACGGATCTAGTTTTTTCCGCATTGCAACAAGTGATCCTGAAATTGCAAAAGAAATGATTCCTAAAAAATCTAATATATTAAACAGCGTCATTCCGTTTTTTGTGTAAAATTGTTTTCAATAATAATTTATTTTACTAGCTTTTTTTTGCAGCCAATGCAGCTCCAATAATTCCTGCATTATTTTCAGATTTTGCAGCAACAATTTGGGTTTCTATGTTAAGTTTTGCTTCAAATTTATCAAATTTCTTACTAGCACCACCGCCAACAATTATCAAATCTGGAGACAATAATAAATTGATATGTTTGAAATATTTCTGCAATCTTTTTGCCCATTGTTTTTTAGTCAGATTATCTCTTACACGAGCAGCATCTGATGCGTATTTTTCAAATATTTCACCATTTTTATAGAGTACATGACCAAATTCAGTATTTGGTAAAAGTTTACCATCTAAAAATAACCCTGAACCAATTCCTGTACCCAAAGTTATCATAATTACGACTCCTTTAACATCTTTGCCAGCACCAAAATTAATTTCTGAAAGTCCAGCTGCATCGGCATCATTTACAATTGAATAATTGTTTCCAGTTTTATTTGCAAAGAGCTCATTAACTTGAACTCCTTTCCAATCTTCATGTAAGTTTCCTCCGCTTAAGCATTTTCCGTGTTGCAAAGGTGTTGGAAAACCACAGCCAACCGGTCCTTTCCAATTAAAATGTGTTACAATTTTTTGAATGGTTTCTGCAACAGCTTTTGGAGTAGCAGGGTTTGGAGTTTTAATTCTTTTTCGTTTAGAAGTTAAGATGCCTGATTCAATATCAACGATAGCTCCTTTTATTCCAGAACCTCCAATATCAATGCCTAAAATTTCCATGGTATTTTACTATTTATTTAGTTACAATGTATTGAAAATAAGATTCATATTAAAATTTCATTTAATGCATTTACATCCTTTCTTCAATCCATTTTTTAAAATCGAAAAAGTTTTTTGGTGCAACTCCATGACCAACCGGAAATTCTTGATAAGAATTTTTAATATGAAGACTATTTAAAAACTGTGGTGCTTTATTTCCCCAATCAACAGGGATTACTTGATCTACGCTTCCATGAGAAATAAAGAAATCTAGCTTAGAATAATCCTGTTTTTCAAAATTATCGGGTAATAAAGAAGTATTTATATAACCACTTAAAGCAATTACTTTTTGCACTTTTTCAGGATAGTTTAGAGCAACTGCATAGCTTAAAATAGTTCCTTGGCTAAATCCTAAAAGAAATGTTTTTTCTGGAGAAATTACATATCTAATTTGAACCTCATCAATAAATTTAGCAATAGTATTTCTTGCTGTAATAGCTTCAGGAATATCGGAAAATTTTCCTTGTGTATTATTAAAATGGATGGTATACCAAGCATAACTACCGTATCCTAAATTTTGTGGTGCTCTTGCACTTATAATTATTAAATCTTCGGGCAATTCCGTAGCAAATGAAAATAAATCTTCTTCATTGCTTCCGTAGCCGTGCAATAAAATTAATAAGGATGTCTTTTCAGATTTTATATTTGGTTCTCTAATAATGTATTGTAATGATAATTCTTCCATAAGTATAAAAATAAAAGTCGCGTTTTTGGCGCGACTTCAAAAATAAGATTAAAAATAGTGTTAAGCAATTCCTTTAAACCAATCTTGAAATAAATCTCCAAATAAAGGTATTTTTTTTTCTTCACCTTGAATGGCACCCATAAATCCAATAATCCAGAAGATAAAAAGAGCAAAACTAATTGCAGCAGCTGCCCATAAACCAATATATTTTAAAAGAAACACTGCATTTACAAAAGAAAAAATAGACAATCCTATCATTTGGCGAATGTGAAAAGCAGCAAATGGATTTCTTTTTTCATTATTCATGATAAAAGCGATTAAAGTCCCAATCCAGGTTATGTAACTTATAATAGCAATATTTTTACCTTCAGTGACTATTTGATTATCCATATTGTTTTTGATTAAATTTAGTATTAATATAACTATTTAAAAATTAGAAACTACTTTATTGTTGGCTATAATGCCATATACTTTTCCGTTTAATTTTTTAGAAATAAAAATAGAATTTTTTGAAGTAGAAAGGATGTCACTTTCATTAAATTCATACTCGAAATCTGGATTAAAAAGGGTTAAATTAACTTTTTCACCTTCTTTTATAGTTGGGTTTTTTAGTTGAAATCTGTTCCTTGGGTTTGTGGTTAAACATTTAACTAAAGTTTCCAAGCCCACGACTTTATTTAAGGCACCAAATAAACTTTCTAAACCAATTGTACCGTATTTTGCATTTTCATATTCCACTTTTTTATGTTCAATATCAATTGGGTTATGGTCACTTGTAATCATATCAATTACTTCTTCATTTAGCCCTTTAATTAAAGCTTTTACGTCTTTTAAAATTCTTAATGGTGGTAAAACTTTAGTGTTTGAATCGAAATTTTTTAATTCGTCATCTGTTAAAACCAAATGATGTGCCGCAACGCTACAAGTTACATTTAGCCCTTTACTTTTTGCTTCTTTTATGAGTTTTACCGATTTAGCAGTTGAAATAGTAGGAATATGTAATTTACCACCTGTGTATTCTAAAATAAATAAATCGCGTACAATTTGTAGCTCTTCTGCCAGCGCAGGATTTCCTTTTAAACCAAGCTTCGTACTGTTTATTTCTTCATTTACAAGTCCGCTACCTGCAATTGAATTGTCTTGTGGAAAACTTAAAATTAATCCATCAAAAATTTGTGCGTATTGCAATCCGATTTTTAATAGATTCGCATTTGAAATGGGTTTATTATAATCTCCAAAAGCAATAGCTCCAGAGTTTTTCATATCAAATAATTCAGCAATGTCTTTACTTTCAGAACATTTTGAAAAGCTACCTATTGGGTATACTGTTGTAGCAGAATTCTTAACTTCATTTTTAATAAATTCTATAGCCGATTTATTGTCAGCTACAGGATTTGTATTTGGGTTAATTGCAACTGCCGTGAAACCACTTTTACCTGCTGTAATTAATCCGTTTTTGATAGTTTCTCTTTCTTCAAATCCCGGTTCTCCAAAACATACACTCGAATCGAACCAACCTTGTGAAATATGAAGATTTTTTAATTTTATTTCTTCAATATTGTTGCTATTTTTAATGGTGTTGGCAATTTTTGTAATCACTCCGTTTTCTATTAAAATATCCTTTTTTTGAAGGTGAAAAGGACTGGAGTTGTCTATAATTGTTGCAGATTTTAGAAGTAGATTCATTTATTGAAATATTTTAGGATAAGCATTTCAATTAGCAAAAATAGCACAGAAAATGCTAAAAACCATTTAAAAAGCCAATTGATTTTTTGTTGATTGTTAATTTCGTTAAAAACTTCATCTATTGAAGATGAAATTGTTACATTTTTTTGATTTGCAATCAAGTCTTTTAAATTTAAAGAAGCTAAATCGCTCTCTTCTCTATTATAATTAAATGCTATTGTTTTTAGGATTTTGGTGTCACTTTTTATATCATAAAATCCACTTTGTGAAATTTGATTTTGAAGCTGAATAGTCACTTTATTTTGTGAAATGGTTTGAAGTGGAATAAACTCATTTGTTTCATTAGAAATTTTCAGCACATCATCTTTACCAATAGTTGCCTTTATTTCAATCGCTGTTTCGGGTTCAATAATATAATATAATATTGAAGTTTTTAAACTGTGTTTAGCGAAATTGTAAAATACAGGCACTATTAAAGAAGATTGTGTGAAATCTGATATTTCCTTATTTAATGGAGAAGCTATCCAATAAAAAGTGCCTAATTTATTTTCAATAGAAGAAATAAAAGGTTGATTATTATCTAGCTTCAAAATAGATGAACTGTTGAATAAATTAGTTTGGTATTGTATTTTTGTTGTTGGATATTGAAAATTACTAATATGTTTTTCAAAGACATCTTTTAATAATGGATGATCGTAATTAATAGTAGTAATTTTATGTTCATCTTCAATTTTAGAAGTTATTTTCCCTAAGCTTAATAGATTTAGAAACGTATTATAAGAATTTATATCAGTGTTCTCTGAAGGAATTACAACAATATTTCCACCTTTAATAGCATACTCTTTCAAACTAGTTCCCAGCTCATTTGGAATCAGATCAATTTCATTCAATAAAATTAATTGTTGATTTTGAATGGTATTATAATTTAAATTTTGAAGTGGGGAAGTAGTGAAATTAAATTCATTTTCAGTATAAATTTTACGTAAGAATTCAGCCGTATTTCCAATGTTTAAGACATTAATTTTCTCAGGTTTTGAAATTGAAAAATAAAAATCATTATCAAACTCCAAATAGTCATCAATTAAAGAAATATTTCCTCTGAAATCTATTGAATTGGGTATTGTAAATTGAACGTTTGTACTATTGGAATTTTCAAATATTGAAGTTGTTTTTCCAATTAATTTCGAATTATTAAATAACGATACAGGTATTGTAACAGTTGTGTTTTGTGTGCTTTTTATAATTGCATTTATGGTGATTTCTGTTTCATTCTTAACAGCTGAATATACACTATCAATAAAAATGTTAATTGACTTTTTAGGACTTAATTTCACTAAATGTATTGAAGTGTTTTTAGTTGTAAAGTCTGTGTTTTTTTGGAGGTTAATATTTTGAAAATCAGACATTAAAATAAGTTCATGAACAGTATTTTCATTAATAGACTCTAAGTTATTTGCTTTTAATAAAACGGTGTTTAAATCTAACTTATTTGTAGAGTACTTTAGTGTTATTAGTTCGTTTTTTAAATTTTGAAAGTCAAGTTCCTTTAAACTTTTATCATTTGTAATGAATGAAATTGTGGTGTTTTGATTTGACAAGTTTTCAATAATATTTTGAGCTACACTTTTAAGTAATTCACCATTTTCTCCGTTAGCCTGCATACTAAAAGAATTGTCTAAATAAAGTATAGTCTTTATATTTTGTTGTGTTGATAATTTTGATAAATAAGGTTGTGCAAAAGCTAAAATTAAACAAGCAAAGGCTACAAGTCTCGCAGTTAGAACCAACCACTTTTTTAAGCGTGCACTTTTACGGGTTTGTTGTTCAATGTTTTTTAAAATTTTAACATTGGTAAATGGAACTTTTACAAAACGTTGAAGTTGAAATAAATGAACAAGTATCGGAATGATAAGTAACAGAAGTGCGTATAAAATTTCTGGATGCTTAAATTGCATTGTTCAAAAAGGATTTTTCAAAGATATTAAATTTCAATAAACTTAATCGAAATAATTTTTTAAAATACCTAAAGCATAATTACTTGCAATAGTATTCGCGAATTTCGGAAAATCTATAGTTGCATTGTCATTTGCTTTATCTGAAATAATACGGATAATTGAAAACGGAATTTGATATTCAAAACAAACCTGAGCAACCGCAGCACCCTCCATTTCAACACAAATAGCTGAAGGTAATAATTCATTTAAATGGTTTATTTTTTTGATGCTTGAAATGAACTGATCACCACTTGCAATATCTCCATATACTACTTTTGGAAGTTTAATATTAAATTCTTTTGCTTCAATTGGATTGATATAATCGCTAAAAGTTTCTAAAAAAGCAGTGGTAGCTTCTAATAATTTAGTAGCATCCTTGGTTTCAATTCCTTTCTTTTTAAGAATTGGGATTTCAAATGGTTCAAATAACGGACTTGCATCCATATCGTGTTGAAAAAGATTTTTTCCAATAATAACATCACCAATATTTAATTGTTTGTGAATAGCACCAGCAACTCCTGTAAATATGATTTCTGTTACTTTATAATCGTTAATAAGTTGTGTTGTAGTTGCAGCAGAAGCTACTTTTCCCCAGCGAGAAAATACGATAACAACTTTTTTATGAAACAATGTACCGGTATAGTAGGTTCGCATACCTTTTTCGGTAGTTGAAACATTTTTAAGTTCATGAAGTAATGCCTGAATTTCTTCTTGCATTGCACTTATAATACCAATCATTTTGTCAAATTTTAGTTGATAATTTTACCATCTTTCATTTCTAATTTCCGATCAGCCATATTTGCTAACTCTTGGTTATGAGTTACAATTACAAAAGTTTGGTTAAATTTTTTGCGAAGTGTAAAAAACAATTCGTGTAATTTTTTTGCTGAAGCTGAATCTAAATTACCACTTGGTTCATCTGCGAAAATAACATCAGGATTATTTATTAATGCTCTTGCAACAGCAACACGTTGTTGTTCACCACCAGAAAGTTCGTTTGGTTTGTGGTACATTCTGTCTGAAAGACCTAAAAAAATAAGTAATTCTTTCGCTTTAGTTTCTGCTTCATTTTTAGAAAAATTTCCTATAAAGGCAGGAATGCACACATTTTCAAGTGCTGTAAATTCAGGAAGTAATTGATGAAATTGAAAAATAAAACCAATATGTTGATTTCTGAATTTTGAAAGTGTTTTATCTTTTAATTCAAGTAAATTTTGATTGGTAATTGTAAGGGTTGAATTTTTATTTTCGGTAGGTTGATCTAAGGTGCCAAGGATTTGTAAAAGTGTAGTTTTTCCTGCTCCTGAAGGACCAACAATAGCAACAATCTCACCTTTTTTTATAGTTAATGCAACGCCTTTTAAAACTTCTAAATCTCCGTAAAACTTATGAATATTTTTTGCTTCTATCATTGTATAAAATAATAGGGTGAAATTAAACAATTAATTTAGAATTACAACCAAGATTTTAGTTTGTTATAATCGAGATAATATACTAAACGAACTGATAAATTCTGCTGTAAAGGCTGTTGATACAAATTTGCCAAGTTGTCAGAGAAAGATAATTGGGATTGATTATCACTATTAAAAATAGAATTTCTATATAAAATTACCAGTTCACTACCTCTTGTAAATTGCCAAATATACCTTAAATCAAAGTTCCATGAGTTAAAATTCACATTATTATCAGAAGTATATGAATTTGAAATTAAGTAGCCATTTTCTTGAAGTTTATAATAGTTATTTTGATAACTAACAGGACTCCAATTGTATCGAAATGAAACACTTAAAGAAGACAAATCATTAAAACTGTATTTACCACTAAGGGAGTTTACGAACGATTTATTATCCCTTATTCCAAAAATGATGCTATTATCATTTAATGTATCTACATATCCTCTTTCACTAAATATAATTTGATAATTGAGAGAATAACTTAGGAGAAATTTATCACTTGCTCTGTAAATTGGTGTAATACCTATTGAATAGGATTTTTCATTTTCATTAAATCGTTTCGAATAACTGATAGATGCATTATAAGCAAATTTCTTTCTAAAATCCGATGAAACAAAACCATTAAAACCTAAACTTGGGTTTGTTATATAGTAATTTATATCATTTCTCGGCTCATAATAATCTTTTTGCTCTCCAAAGTTCCCACTAATTTCACCGCCAAAGGAGAATTGACTTAAAGTTGTAGCGAAAAAGTTGATATTTGCAAAATTTCCGGTATAAACACTAGGATTATAACGCCTGAACATACCACCGTTCATACGTATTCTATAGGTATAAAAATGTTTTGTTGGTTTGAAAATTTGATAAGAAATATTTCCAAAAAAACTATTATAATTATTTCGTTGTTGAAATCCTAGGTCGTTAATATCAAAAGTTTCATTCGCTAATCTATGACGTAAACCAAATCTGAAATTACCTTTTGTTTTATCGTATGAAATCCCAGTTGAAAAACCTGATGAATTACCCTCTTCTAAATCTTTTATAGTATTCCATTTTGCATAACCTTCAAGGTTTTTAGAATTAGCCTTATTTGCTAAATTGAATAATAAAGCTGATGCATTTGCATTTCTATAGTCGCTACTTCTAGACACGTTGGTATTAACAAATGAAACAGATGAGTTTTTATTAAATTCCTGGTCTATAACAATAACATTGTAGTTAGCCATGGGTTCTGTAATTTCCTTTCGGGTATCATTGGTTATTTCATTTTTTATGATTGCTTCAGTTTTATCTGTTATGGCATCTAAAACAGCGATGCCTAAGCCTTTTTTTGTTCTTCCAGAAAGTTTAAATGCTGTAAGAATTTTTGCAACATTCGGATTTTTTATCACTGTTTCATTCGGAGCAAGGTTAGTATCAACATCATCATAATTTAGGGGCTGTTTCCCAATTCGTCTTGAAAAAAACATATTACCTTTGTTAAGAATATCTGAACCTTCTATGAAAAATTGTCGCTGTTCATCATATCTTGTTTCAAACGGACCAAGATTTAAAATTAAATCATCAAAACCTGTTTGACTAAAGTCTGGGTTTATCGTAGCATCTAGGGTGAAATTATCGCTTAAACCATAGCGAATATCTAAACCAAATTGTTCTTCAACTGTTGAAGAACCTTCAAAATTGCTAAAATTAGTGGTTGAAATGGGTAAAAAATTTAATCGGATAGGTGTTTTTATATCTTTAAGGTTTGTTAATAAACCAGCATATTGTGAAATTTTACCTATAGATTTTTCAATAAAATTCCAAGAGTACTGTTCACGAGTACTTTGTACAAGTCTGTGAAAATTCAACCCCCAAGTTTGCTCTTTGTTTTTTGAAAAACGCAAGGCTGAATAGGGAATTTTCATTTCAACATACCAACCTTTTTCGTCAAAACTTATTTCACTAAACCAAACATCACTCCAACTAAAATCTTCGTCGTTAGCGGAAGATACTTTAGCATCGGCCTGTGTACCACCAGCAGAAACAAAAAATTCTGTATCGTTTTGCTGATCGTTGTAGGTATTAATTACAACCCCAAAAAAATCGGCTTGCGCAAAATTATCCCGATCACTAAGTTGCCTCATAATTGATTCAGGATTACTATCATATAAATAAGCACCAATAAAAATAGCTTCATCATTATAAGCTACTTTAACTTTTGTTTTTTGAGTACTTGGTTCAGGCTCACCATTTCCAGGTTTAAACATTACAAAATCTTTGGCTTCAGGTAAGTTTTCCCAAATAGTATCATTCAAAATACCATCAATTTTTGGTGCTGAACTTATTCTAACAGCTTGTAAAGATTTTCGTTTTATTTCTTGGGATTGACATAAAATTGAAAATAGAAGTAAAATAATAGTAAAAAATTTATTCATAAAGTAAATTGACAGTCAAATTTTTTTTAAAAATATTCAATTTATTTAAGAACTGTAGGAAATAACTGTTAAACTCCTGTTAAAGAGTTTAAGAAATAAATAATACAAAAACTTTATTTAAAATTACATATATAAATGTATTTTTGTAACCTCTTTAAATAAAAAATTAAAAGAAATGAATTTACACGAATATCAAGGAAAGGAATTATTAAATAGTTTTGGCGTTCGAATACAAAGAGGAATTGTTGCTGACAATCACAAAAAAGCAGTAGATGCTGCAAAACAGTTAGCTGTTGAAACTGGCACAGGCTGGTGGGTTGTTAAAGCTCAAATACATGCAGGTGGACGCGGAAAAGGCGGCGGCGTTAAACTTGCTAAAAGTTTGGCTGAAGTTGAGTCAATTTCTGAAAGCATCATAGGAATGATGTTAAAAACACCTCAAACACCTCCTCAAGGAAAAAAAGTACATCAGGTTTTAATAGCTGAAGATGTTTATTATCCTGGGGCAAGTGAACCTGAAGAATATTATATGTCTGTATTATTGAACAGAGCTACTGGAAGAAATATGATTATGTATTCTACGGAAGGTGGAATGGATATTGAAGCTGTTGCAGAAAAAACGCCACATTTAATTTTTACAGAAGAAATTGACCCATTAATTGGGTTGCAAGCATTTCAAGCACGTAAAATTGCTTTTAATTTAGGTTTATCTGGCAATGCGTTAAAAGAAATGATAAAATTTGTTTCTTCATTATACACTGCATTTGTGAAATCAGATGCTTCTTTGTTTGAAATCAATCCAGTTTTAAAAACTTCAGATGATAAAATTTTAGCAGTAGATTCTAAAGTTACTTTAGATGAAAATGCTTTGTTTCGTCATCAAGATTTAGCTGTTTTAAGAGATTTTCGAGAAGAAAATGAAATAGAAGTTGAAGCAAATGCAGCAGGTTTAAATTATGTAGATTTAGATGGTAATGTTGGATGTATGGTGAACGGAGCAGGTTTAGCGATGAGTACTATGGATTTAATTAAACAATCTGGTGGAGAACCTGCTAACTTTTTAGATGTTGGTGGAACTGCTGATGCAAAACGTGTTGAAACAGCTTTTAGAATTATTTTAAAAGACTCAAACGTAAAAGCAATTTTAGTAAATATTTTTGGTGGAATTGTTCGTTGTGATAGAGTAGCGCAAGGTATTATTGATGCTTATAAAAATATGGGTGATGCTATTAATGTGCCAATTATTGTTCGTTTACAAGGTACAAATGCCATTGAAGCCAAACAGTTGATTGATGCTAGTGGATTGGATGTTATTTCTGCTACAGAATTCCAAGAAGCAGCTGATAAAGTACAATTGGTGCTTTCTAAATTATAAAATTAGGAGTTTACCGAAAGGTTGAATTACTAAAAAACTTAAAAAATCCTGTGGTTTTATTTCCACAGGATTTTTTAGTTACAACTATATTTTTAGCTTTTCTTCCTAATAGATCCAGAACCTACAGATTTTATTTTTTCAATAGTTGGATTTCCGGTGTAATAGATATCCCCAGAACCAACCGAACTTGCATGAATTTCATTTACAGCATTAATTTTTACGTTTCCAGAACCGGCAATTTCTATTTTAGCAACATCAGCTTTTAGATTATATGCATTTATGTTTCCAGAACCGGCAATACTACATTTAAACTCATCTGAATTACCATTTAAATATATATTCCCAGAGCCTGCAATACTTGAGGAAAGGTTTTTGGTTGAAATATGTAAATTTATATTTCCAGAGCCTGCAATACTCAATTTTAAATCTGAAGTTGTCATCATATCTGTTGAATGAATATCTCCAGATCCTGCTAGAGAAATGCCCTCAATAGTTTCAAAAGGAACAACAAGTTCAATTGTTTTGCTCGTCCTAAGCTCATATCCTTTTTTAGGTTTAATTTTTAGATTTCCATTTGTAACTTCAGTCTCAATATAATCCATTAAATTTTCATCTGCTTTAATGGTAATATTACCTTCTTTCCCTTTTATTAATTTTACATCAAAAGAGCCCGCTACTGAAATTTTATCATAATCCGAAATAGTTCTTGTTTTTGTGGTGATAGTACCGTTTCCTTTTATTTTTTCTGTAAAAAATTGAGCGTTTACAGTTGTGCTTACAATTAAAAATGCAAGAATACTTGTGAATGTTTTCATTTGTTTAAGTTTTTAGTTGTTTGTAAAAGCGATACTTCCATAGCTTGATTTTATAGAAATTGATTTGTTTGAATTGGGAGATTTATAATATCCTTCATAATATTTTGAAGAAGATTTTACAATTTCTTTTGTGAAATTAAATCCATCAGTATATTTAAAACCTCCGTAACTTAATGATGCCGTAATATTAAATGCAGTAGTTGGTTTTACACCAAATTTTATTTGTGTATATGATGATGAGATATTTATACTTTTGAAATTATCACCCAATTCATTTATTTTTAAAGAGCCATAATCTGAATCAAAATCTCCAGTGCCTCTTAATTTTTCAACGGTTGTATGCATATAATCACTATTTCCAACTAAATTTCCACAATCTTCAATTTTTAAATCTCCATAGTCGCAGTTATAATCTAAGGATGTTACCATTTTAAATGAAATGTGTGAATAATCAGCATTTAATTTAATTCTTCCAGATTTTTCAATGTGAAGTGTTGAATAATCAGCATCAATTTCACCATCTTTCATAAATTCAATAGTTGATTTGTTGGTGTAATTAATATTGATTTTATTGTTAGAATTTAATAATTCACCAATTGTTAATCGTCCATAATCACAATCAATTTTTGCAGATCCTTCAAGTTTATCAATATTAATGGATCCGTAATCGTTCATTAAATCAACATTATTTGTTCTTGGCAATTTAATAAGGTAATTAATTTGCATATTCACATTATTTTTTTTGCCCCAAATATTCCATGAACTAGAATTTTTTTCAATCATAGTTTTTGCAGAAACATGACTTGAATTTCCTTCAAATGCTATTTCAATTTGGTCTAACCTGTCTTTTACTTTTTCTTCATTATCACCGCTGGTTGTAATGGTAATTTTAATACTAATTTTATTTTCATTCCAAGTAACGATATCTAAGTTTCCAAACTTGTTTGACACACTTAAAGTGGCGTCTTTGTTTACACTAAATTCTTTATTGATTACTTTTTCCTTGGTGTATTTTCCTTTTTTTTCAGTTGCTGTTATTGCAAGCGGAAGTAGGAAAAGAATAAGTAATATTTTATACATATTTTTCATGGGTTTGTGTTTTTAATTGTTTAACATTTTCAATTTGAAGTAATAAACTTTGTAAAATTTCTACACGTTGCTGAAAATTTGAAATCATTGCGTAAATAATTCGTTTGTCTTCTGTACTTTCTTTGAGCTCTAAAGTAAGCGTGTTGTATTGATTTTCAAGTTTATTAAGTTGTAAAAAAGCATCATTTATTAATACTTCAGTATCGTTATTTCGTTCAGTTTCAATAGTTTGAAGTTCTTTTTGAATTGTGTTAACAAAGTAACTTTGTGTTTCTTCCATTTCTGAAGACACATTGGCTAATTCCATTCCTTTATTTGAAAAAGAAGTTCCAATCCAAATACCAAAAAACAATAAAAATGATGCCGCAATTGCAATCATTGATGCAGTAAAAAACGGGTTTCTTTTTGAAGTATTTTCTAGTTTACCTAGTCTAACTTCAAATCTATTGAAGTGACCAATGGCTGGTTCCTCAATATCAAACTGATTTTTTAAATTCTCAAATATGTTGTCTAAATTATCTTTCATGTACAGGCGTTAAAAGTTGTCTTAATTTGTTTTTTGCTCTTGACACTGTTGTTCTACAATTTTCATAGGTCATATTCATAATTTGAGCGATTTCTTCATAATCATAACCTTCAATTAAATGCAATGTTAAAGCTATTCTGTAATTGTCTTTCAATTGATAAATTCGGTTTAATATGTCTTGAACATTTAATGAGCTGTAATCATTATTTTCATCCTCTTCATCTGTTTTTATAGTTACAATTTCAAGTGGAACAGTTTCAATCTTTCGTGTTTTTTTTAAAGCTGTTAAACTATGATTGATCACAATTTTTTTTAACCAAGCGCCAAAAGTTACATTTCCACTAAAAGAATCTAGCTTTGTAAAAGCTGCCAAAAAAGCTTCCTGCATAATGTCTTCAGCTTCAAAACTGTCATTTACAATTCTAAAAGAAGTGTTATACATTGCTTTATAATACTGTTTATATACAGCAAATTGAGCTACTTTATCACCTTTTTTACAACGGTCAATCAATTGGTTCGTATGTTGAATTTCTACTTTCAAAAATCAATTTCTACTAAAAAGACAGCTTAAATTTTAAACTGTTACAGTTTTACTTAAATTTAGTAAAAAAAATTAAACGGCATTCTTTTATTTGGCACAACTATTGAAATTTAATAAGAGTAAGTATAAATATTATATTTATAAACAATTGATAATCAGAAAAATAAATTATTTTTGTAAAATCATTTCCTTTAGAGAAGGATTTAATGGTGACAAAATGACCCAATAGAGACTATGAGTAATTCAAAATTTTTAAAACTTGACAATCTGTCATTACAACATATTTTAGATGATGATGCTGATTTAATCCCATTAATGACGCCTGAAGATGAAGAGGAAATTAACAAAGAGGATGTGCCAACTATTTTACCAATATTACCATTGCGTAATACTGTTTTATTTCCAGGAGTTGTTATTCCTATAACTGCTGGAAGAGATAAATCCATTCAGTTAATTAAAGAAGCAAATAAAGGGAATAAAATAATTGGTGTTGTTTCACAAAAGAATGAAAGCATTGAAGATCCTACAGTAAATGATCTTCATAAAGTTGGTACTGTTGCTCGTATTTTAAGAGTTTTAAAAATGCCCGATGGAAATACAACGGTAATTATTCAAGGAAAAAAGAGATTTGAAATAGATGCTTTTGTACAAGAAAAACCTTATTTTCAGGCAACTACAAAAGAATATGTAGAAGATAGATCTAACGAAAAAGAACCTGAATTTGAAGCTATTATTGATTCTATCAAAGAAATGGCGGTTCGTATTATTAAGGAAAATCCAAATTTACCTTCGGAAGCTACATTTGCTATTAAAAATATTGAAAGCAATCCGTTTTTAATCAATTTTGTTTCTTCAAATATGAATTTGAAAGTGGAGGAGAAGCAACAATTGTTAGAAACCAATAACTTAAAAGAGAGAGCTCTTTTAACATTAAAAAAGATGGATGCTGAATTACAGCGTTTAGAGTTGCGTAATGATATCCAATCGAAGACTCGTTTGGATATGGATCAGCAGCAAAGAGAGTATTATTTGCATCAACAATTAAAAACAATTCAAGAAGAATTAGGTGGTGTTTCGTATGATGAAGAATTGGAAGAAATGCGTGTAAGATCTCTTACGAAAAAATGGAATGATGATATTAAAGAAACATTTGAAAAAGAATTAGGACGTTTGCAACGTATGAATCCACAAGTTGCAGAATATTCTGTGCAACGAAACTATTTGGATTTGTTATTAGATTTACCATGGAATGAATATTCTGTAGATAAATTTGATTTAAAACGTGCTCAAAAAATATTAGACAGAGATCATTTTGGCCTTGAAAAAGTAAAAGAACGAATTATTGAACATTTAGCAGTTTTAAAACTGAAAGGAGATATGAAATCTCCAATTATTTGTTTGTATGGCCCTCCAGGAGTTGGTAAAACATCTTTAGGTAAATCAATTGCTGAATCTTTGGGAAGAAAATATGTTAGAATGTCTTTAGGCGGTTTGCGTGATGAAGCTGAAATTAGAGGACATAGAAAAACATATATTGGCGCTATGCCAGGTCGTATTATTAAAGATATTAAAAAAGCAGGAACTTCAAATCCAGTTTTTGTTTTAGATGAAATTGATAAATTGGCTTCATCAAGTCATAATGGAGATCCTTCTTCTGCAATGTTAGAAGTTCTTGATCCTGAACAAAATACAACATTTTACGACAATTATTTAGAGAAAGATTATGACCTTTCTAAAGTATTATTTATTGCAACAGCCAACAGTTTATCTACTATTCCTTGGGCTTTAAGAGATCGTATGGAAATTATTAATGTTTCAGGTTATACCATTGAAGAAAAGGTTGAAATAGCTAAACGACATTTATTACCTAAGCAATTAAAGGAACACGGTTTAACATCAGAGCACGTAAAAATTGGTAAAAAAGAACTGGAGAAAATTGTGGAGGCTTATACTCGTGAATCAGGTGTAAGAGGATTGGAGAAACAAATTGCAAAAATGGTGCGTTATGCAGCAAAATCAATTGCAATGGATGAGGAATATAAGACAAAAATTTCAATAGAAATTATTGAAAAAGTTTTAGGGCCTTCACATTTGGAACGGGATAAATATGAAAGTAACGAAGTTGCAGGTGTTGTAACAGGATTGGCTTGGACAAGTGTGGGTGGTGATATTTTATTTATTGAATCTATCATTTCTAAAGGGAAAGGACTTACCATTACTGGAAATATTGGAAATGTTATGAAAGAATCTGCCACAATTGCAATGGAATATATCAGAGCAAATGCAGAGGATTTTGGAATTGTACCTGAGTTATTAGATCAATACAAAGTTCATATGCACATCCCTGAAGGTGCAACTCCTAAGGACGGGCCAAGTGCTGGAATAACGATGTTAACCTCATTGGTTTCAGTTTTCACCCAACGAAAAGTAAAACCTAAATTAGCCATGACTGGTGAAATAACCTTGAGAGGAAAAGTATTACCAGTTGGTGGAATTAAAGAAAAAATATTGGCAGCAAAACGTGCAAATATTACAGAAATAATTCTTTCAGTTGAAAATAAAAAGGACATTGAGGAAATTAAAGACAGTTACTTAAAAGGATTAAAATTTAATTATGTATCTGATATGAAGGATGTTATAGATTTGGCTTTGATGAAGCAGAAAGTTAAAAATGCAAAAAAACTTCCTATTACCAAATCATCAAAAAGGAATTAATATAAAAATGCCGAAACTAGTTTCGGCATTTTTATTATATCAATCGTATATCAACAATACTACCAGTTTTTAATTTATCAGACACGTCTAAATCATATATTTTTTCAGCTACTTCTTTAGGGGAAAGTAATTCTCCACGTTCATATAAATCTTTAAATTTTTGAACGGATTTAAAGTTTTCTTCGGAAGTGTTTCTAATTTTTGATTGCATCCCAGTATCAACAATTCCTGGATAAATTGAAAACACTTTCACACCATTTTCTATATCTTTTTGCTCTTCAGAAATTACCTTTGTCATCATATCCAAACCCGCTTTTGAAGAGCAATAGGTAGCCCAACTACTATAAGGACTCACAGCTGCACCTGAAGAAACATTAATAATTTTCTTTTTTGCAGTCCAGTCTTTTGATAATTTTATAAAAAGAGAACTTAAAATTAATGGCGCTACTAAATTTACTTGAATGGTATAACTAATTTCAGATGGAGAAATATTTTCTAAGGGCTTAACAATACCCAAATCGCCTGCATTATTTATGAGTGTTAATTTTTTTGTAGTGTCTTTATCTATATTAGAAAATAGTTCTTTAAATGTAAATTCAATAGCATCAGTTTTACTAAGATCACATTTGTATTGTTCGTAATTGCAAAACTCATCTACTATATTTCTGGAAATTGTAATTACGCGGTAACCTTTTTCACAATACTCTTGAGATAAACCAAGTCCTAATCCTTTATTTCCACCTGTAATTATTACAATTTTTCCCATAACAATCTATTGTTTTTTAATAGCACTTTCATATAAACTTACCCAATCTTGAACTGTCATCTTTTGCATTAACTGTGCAATTAAATCAAAAGGGATACCTTCAGGTTTTTTGAATCGAATGCAACTTTTCCCCATATCTAATTTGCGTTTGCAATGTTTTGGGTACTCACTAACAAACCAATCATGAATATCTTTGTTTGCATAAATTCCTGAGTGGTATAAGGCAATAAAATTCTTTTGCGAAGCTATATTAGTAAAAGGAAGTGGTAAACTTGGATCACAGTGATAACCAAATGGATACAAACTTTTAGGAACTACATAACCAATCATTCCATAACTCATTTGTTCTTCAAAACCTTTTGGAATATTTTTTAAAATAGTTGTTCTTAATTTTTTAAAATAGGGAATTCTGTCTTTTGGAATTTGAGAAATGTAATCTTCAGGTGAGTTGGCTATATATTGCATAGTTTGTAATATTAGAGAACTATGCTAATTTATAAATTATTTATAAAACTTTTTAGATTTATTCCAAAACACGTCCATTTCTTCTAAAGTCATATTGTGAAGAGATTTATCAATCTTTTTTGCTTCAGATTCTAAATATTGAAATCTGTTGATAAATTTTTTATTGGTTCGCTCTAAAGCATTTTCTGGATTTACTTTAATAAAACGGGCATAATTAACCATCGAAAATAAAACATCACCAAATTCAGATTCTATATTATCAATATTTCCATTTTTAATTTCAGCGTTTAATTCAACCAATTCTTCTTGAACTTTAGCCCAAACTTGCTCTGGCTTTTCCCAATCAAACCCAACCCCGGCAACCTTATCTTGTATTCTATTGGCTTTTACCATTGCAGGTAATCCTTTTGGAACACCTTCTAAAACGGATGTGTTTCCTTCCTTTAACTTCAGTTTTTCCCAGTTTTGTTTCACATCATCTTCATTTTCAACTTTAACATTACTGTAAATGTGTGGGTGACGATGAATTAATTTTTCTGAAATAGCATTTGCTACATCTGCAATATCAAAATCATTGGTTTCTGAACCTATTTTTGCGTAAAAAACAATATGAAGCAGTACATCACCTAATTCTTTTTTAATTTCTTGTAAATCGTTATTTAGAATAGCTTCGCCAAGTTCATACGTTTCTTCAAGAGTTAAATGTCTTAAAGATTCGAAAGTTTGTTTCTTATCCCAAGGGCATTCAGAACGCAACTTATCCATAATGTCTAATAAACGACCAAATGCTTGAAGTTGCTGTTCCCGAGTATTCATTATTCTTTTTCTTCGATTTCTTCTACTTCAACAATAGAAGCAAAATCAAAATTCTTTGAAGCTAGTAAATGATACCACTGTAATATTTTTTTAATATTAGAGGTATAAACTCTTTCTTCATCAAAATTTGGTAGAATTTCTTTAAAATAAGAAGTTAAAACAGCACCATTTTCCTTTGGGCTTATTGCTTTTTTCTCATTTTCAAACATGCTTTTAAAAATAACTCTAAGTGGTACTTCTTCATCATGTGTGTAAATTGCAATTTCATTTAGCGCACTAATGTTGTGAGTAGCAGTAATTGGAGTTTTCTTTCCATCAATTAATGATTCAACTATAATTCCACCTTTTGACTGTGCTTTAACTTCATAAAGCCCTGGTTTCCCATTTATTGCTACAATGTCTTTTAACTCCATAAATTTATTATCTTTTTAATAAAGGAAATTTCATTTTGTAATCTGTACTTACTTTTCCTTTTGATATATTTTCTAATTTCTTTTTTATTAATCGTTTTTTTAAAGAAGAAATTTTATCTGTAAATAATATTCCTTCAATGTGGTCATATTCATGTTGTATAACTCTTGCCGCTAAACCATCGATAGTTTCTGTATGTTTTTCAAAATGTTCATCAACGTATTCAATGGTAATTTTTTCTTTTCTGAAAACATCTTCTCTAATATCAGGAATACTTAAGCAACCTTCATTAAAAACCCATTCTTCACCTTCTTCACTAATTATTTTAGCATTGATAAAAACTTTTTTAAAATTAGATAAAAAATCACGTTCATCTTCTTCAAGATCTTCATCAGCACCAAAAGGCGAAGTATCCAAAATAAAAAGTCGAATTGCTTTGCCAATTTGAGGTGCAGCCAAACCAACGCCTTGGGCATTCTTCATGGTTTCCTTCATATTTTCAATAAGTTCGGCAAGATGTGGATATTTTTCATCAATATCCTTTCCAACTTTTCTTAATACAGGGTCGCCATATGCAATAATTGGTAATATCATATTTTTTTTTTGGTCTGCAAATTTACAAAAGATTAAAGGAATAATAAAATTGTTATTGATGATATAAGTATGATTGAAGAATTATTGTTGCACTTATTTCATCAATCAATGATTTATTTTGACGTTGTTTCTTTTTCAAACCACTATCTATCATTGACTGAAATGCCATTTTTGAAGTAAAACGTTCATCAACTCTTTTAATAGGTATTTTTGGAAAAGTTGATTTTAATTTTTCAATAAAAGGCTTAATAAATTGCTCGCTTTCACTTTCAGAATTATTCAATTGTTTTGGTTCGCCAACAAGAAATAACTCAACATTTTCATTTTTTAAATAATCATTTAAAAATGAAAATATTTTTTTTGTATCAACAGTTGTTAAACCAGATGCAATAATTTGCAATTCATCAGTAATTGCAATTCCTGTTCTTTTTTCACCAAAATCAAATGCTAAAATGCGTGCCAAAATTATAACGTAATTAATAAAGTTGTGCAAATTTAGGGAATTTGAATTGTATTTTTTTTTAAAACGATATATTTGTGGTCAATTGAATATTAAAGGAATGATTGCAATTAGAAAAATTATAGAAAACGCTTGGGAAAATAAAGAATTGTTGAAAGATGAACTTACCCAAAAAACGATTCGTGAAGTCATAGATTTACTAGACAGGGGTTCTATACGTGTTGCTGAACCTACTAAAAATGGATGGCAAGTTAATGAATGGGTAAAAAAAGCTGTAGTAATGTATTTTCCGATTCAAAAAATGGAAACTTTTGAAGTAGGTATTTTTGAATATCATGATAAAATTCCATTAAAAAAAGGATATAAAGAAAAAGGAATACGCGTTGTGCCACACGCAGTTGCTCGGTATGGTTCATACATTTCCAGCGGTACTATTTTAATGCCGAGTTATGTTAACATTGGCGCATATATAGATGAAGGAACAATGGTTGATACTTGGGCCACCGTTGGTAGTTGTGCGCAAATTGGTAAAAATGTACATTTAAGTGGTGGAGTTGGAATTGGTGGGGTTTTAGAACCTTTGCAAGCAGCTCCAGTAATTATTGAAGATGATGTATTTGTTGGTTCACGTTGCATAATAGTTGAAGGTGTTCATGTAGAGAAAGAAGCAGTTTTAGGTGCAAATGTAGTGCTAACAGCATCAACAAAAATTATTGATATAACAGGTGATGTTCCTGTTGAAATGAAAGGGAGAGTTCCTGCCCGTTCAGTTGTGATTCCGGGAAGTTATAAAAGACAATATCCAGCAGGCGAATTTTATGTTCCTTGCGCCCTGATAATAGGAAAACGTAAAGAAAGTACCAATAAAAAAACGTCTTTAAATGATGCACTTCGTGAAAATGATGTTGCAGTTTAATGATAGAAATAATTTGATAATTAATGGATAATGAATTATATAAAAGCAGTAAAAACTTAGATATTTCTGTTATAATTGTTAATTATAAAAGTTGGAGTCACCTTTATAATTGTTTAAAATCACTTGAAAATATTAATCAAGATAATTTTACTTTCGAAGTAATTGTTGTTGACAATGATTCAAATGATGGTAAATTAAATGAGTTTTCAAGTAACTTTTCAAAAGTAACTTTTATTGAAAATTCAGGGAATAATGGTTTTGCAAATGGGTGTAATAAAGGTGCTGAAATTGCTAAGGGAAACTATTTATTTTTTTTAAATCCAGATACCATAGTTCCAAAGGATTCAATTTTAGCAATGTATAAAACCGCTGTTTATCATCCAGAATTTGGAATTGTTTCCTGCTCACAAAAAAATGAACATAACTCAAAAGAAGAATCCATAAGAATATTTCCGAAATTATCAACGTTATTTGGTTTAACCAGAGCAATTTATAAATTTGTAAATAGAAAGGAAATTGCTGAAAAGCATCAACAATCAAATGAAATAATATTTCCGGATTGGGTTTCTGGTTCTATTATTTTTATAAGTAGAAGTTGGTTTGAAAAAGTTAAAGGCTGGAATGAAGATTATTGGATGTATTATGAAGATGTTGATTTGTGTAAACGTATTTCTGAGTTAGGTGGGAAAATTGCTTTTTTAAGAAATGTTCACATCATTCATAATCATGGTGGAGCATCAAGATTAAATGTTAAGACTTCGGTTATTACTAAATCAGAAGTAATAAAATCAAAACATATTTATATTCACAACCATTTTAAAGGTTCTACGAAGTTTTTATCTTTTATTTTAGTGATAAGCACCCTTTTAATAACAAAGTTTTTTTTAGCAATTATTGGATTGTTACTATATTTTATTCCAAAATTAAGAATACAATTGTTTTTATTTATGAATTTAATAAAATATTATATTTCTGTAATTACGAGTCAATCATGGTTAAGTAAAAGATCAATGAATAATATAAAGAATAACACTAAGAATAGATAGTATATGTATAAAAATGAGATACATAAAGCGCTACAAGTTTTAAAAAACGAACAGACACTATTATATCCTACAGATACCGTTTGGGGAATTGGTTGTGACGCAACCTCTGAAGTTGCTGTTGCAAAAATTTATAAAATCAAACAACGTTCAGAAAGTAAAAGCCTCATTATTTTAGTTGATGGAATTGAAATGCTTCAATTATATATACCTAATATTTCTAGTGCTATTTTAAAACTTTTAGCTGAATCAACAAATCCAACTACAATTATTTACTCAAATCCTGTAGGATTAGCAAAAAACGTTGTTGCCAGTGATTATTCAGTTGCAATAAGAATTGTTCAGAATGATTTTTGCAAGCAATTAATTAAAGTTTTTGGAAAACCAATAGTTTCAACTTCAGCAAATATTAGTGGAAGCGAAACGCCAAAAAGTTTTAAAGAAATTAAACAGTCAATTTTGGATAGCGTTGACTATAGTGTAAATTTGCATCGCGAAGTCATCAATGAAAAACCGTCTACTATTTTAAAAATAGCAGAAAATGGAGAAATAATTGTACTTCGAAAATAGTTATAGTATTTTATTTCAAATTTTTAGTGTCATTCCTGCGAACCAGCCTGCCGCAGGCTGGTTCGCAGGAATGACAATTATTAAAATAATAGTAAAATAAATTTATTCAAATTAATTTATGTCAAAAAATAACATTTATAAAGACGCATTAGGACACCCTATTTTTGAATATATTTCAAAAGCAGCGACAGACCTTTCTGTTGAAACGTATGTAATTGGTGGTTTTGTGCGTGATTATTTTTTAAAAAGAGGCGCTCCAAAAGATATTGATATTGTTGCTATTGGTAGTGGAATTGAATTGGCAGAAGCTGTAGCTGAATTATTACCTAACAAACCAAAAGTTCAAATTTTTAAAACCTATGGAACGGCAATGTTACGTTTTAATGAATATGAAATTGAATTTGTTGGAGCTCGAAAAGAATCCTATAGTGAAGAAAGTAGAAACCCTGTTGTTGAAGATGGAACGCTGGAAGATGATCAAAACAGGCGTGATTTCACTATAAATGCATTGGCATTAAGTCTAAATAAAACAGATTTCGGAACGCTTTTAGACCCTTTTAATGGCATTGAAGATTTAGAGAATAAAATAATTGTAACACCTTTAAATCCTGATATTACGTATTCCGATGATCCTTTGAGGATGATGCGGGCAGTTCGATTTTCAACTCAGTTAAATTTTACCATTGAAAAAGAATCTTTAAACGCAATTACAAAAAATGCTAAAAGATTAGATATTATTACTCGTGAACGAATTATGGAAGAATTCAATAAAATAATGAATGCTCCAATTCCTTCAGTTGGGTTATTGTTGTTGGATAAAACAAATCTTTTAGAACGATTTTTACCAGAAATTACGGATTTAAAAGGAGTTGAAGAAGTTGAAGGACAGAAACATAAAGATAATTTTTACCATACTTTTGAAGTTGTTGATAATATCGCTAAAAACACGGAAGATTTATGGTTGCGTTGGGCCGCTCTTTTACACGATATTGGAAAAGCACCAACTAAAAAATTTCACGCAACGTTGGGTTGGACTTTTCACGGACATGAATTTGTTGGTTCAAAAATGGTTTATAAATTGTTTAAGCGTTTGCGATTACCAATGAATATCAAAATGAAATTTGTTCAAAAAATGGTATTATTAAGTTCTCGCCCTATTGTTTTGGCGACTGAGGTTACTGATTCAGCAATAAGGCGTTTAGTTTTTGATGCAGGGGATGATATAGAAAGCTTAATGACCTTGTGTGAAGCGGATATTACAACTAAAAATCCATTGCGATATAAAAAATATCATCATAATTTTACAATTGTTCGTCAAAAAATAAAAGAAGTTGAAGAAAGAGATCACGTTCGTAATTTTCAACCGCCAATTTCGGGAGAGTTAATTATGGAAACTTTTAATTTAAAGCCCTGTAGAGAAATTGGACAAATTAAAGATGCAATTAAGGAGGCAATTTTAGAAGGCGAAATCACCAATGATTATACTGAGGCCTATGATTTTATGTTGAAAAAAGCAAAAAAATTAGGGTTGGTTAAAAGTAATTAGTTCATAATAAAATTAGTCAATAAGCTTGTATTCAAGGTTCTAGCGCAACAAAGCGTTAATTTTTTTTAGTTAATCAATTACTCAAATATACGAGTTTATTTTAATTTTTAATTCGTTGCATTGTTGAAATAGAATAACTCTCCTAAGGTCGATTTATTTCCAGTTCAACAAGCTTTATTCGCATTATCATATTTTGGACTTGCAACAAAAAACTTTACAATTAATTGCGAGATTTAAGCGGCTTTACAATTCAGTTATTTATCCATTTTAAAAAATAAAGTTAATTATCCTGTTGAGAAGATGTGTAAATGTTTGATGATTAGTAAGAATTTTTATTATCATTGGCTTAAGAGTAAAGATTTGGAAGTTGTTAAAACACCTAGAATACTACTAAAAGAAAAAATCAAGATTATTTTTGATGCTAGTCATGAAATTTATGGTAGTTATTGAATTCAAAAAAAGTTAGAACGAGAGGGGGTATTTTACTCACGTTCATATATTTGGATACTTATGAAAGAAATGGGATTGAAAAGTGTGCTAAAGAGAAAATTTATAGTCACAACAGATTCGAAACATTCATTTAAAATAGCAAACAATGTTTTGAATAGAAATTTTACGAGCCTTAAATTAGGAGAAAAATGGGTTTCTGATATTACATGCATTCGTGTTAATGATAACTTGAACTATTTAACAACGGTAATGGATCTTGCTGATAGAAAGTAGGTTGGTCTCTAAGTGAAGATATGACCACTCAGAACACTGTAAACAAAGCATGGGTAAATGCCCGTAATACTAGACCTATTGCTAACAATTTTATTTTTCATTCAGATAGAGGTGTACAATATGCATCCAATAAAATGACAGCTATTTTTAATTTTAATAGAAAAATAACTCCTTCAATGAGTAGAAAAGGAAATTGTTGGGATAATGTAGTAGCTGAGAGTTTTTTTAAAACTATAAAATATGAGTGGATATACAGATTTAAGTATACATCTTACTTACAATTAAGTCTCTCTATTCATAAATATATTAAGTGGTATAATACAGAAAGATTACATACTAGTTTAGGGTATCTTACTCCCCTTGAAATGGAACTAAAATTAAAAGGAGTAATCAAAATGGTAGCCTAAAAAAAATAGTGCCAAATTTAATAGGTAGTCCAGCATTTAATGATTTGAAACCGTCAAGATTTAATTCTGCTTTAAATATGTCATCGTTAGTTGTTATAATATTTTCAATTGCTGAGCTGTCTTTGGCCTCTTGAAGTCCTAAAGTATTGATTAAAATATTTTCATTCGGAATACTTGAAACGATTCCTTTTTAATTCAGCTAATGCTCTGTGAGCTGAAGCTAATTTCTTAAGAACTTTTTTAGTCTCAAGATCTTGTGTAAGCGGCAATTTTTTTAATTTTTCAAACTCCATTATGTATAGAAATGTTAATTTTCTTTACAAAGAAAACTCATTATGATAAAATAATCACATTTTCTTATCATAACTTTGTCAAATGATAAAATATTTTGATTTATTTATCTTTGTATT
>Ga0209231_1000322_pt1 | contig 29279 bp, 30 predicted proteins | sample Deesub45470m_DNA_FD_188086 | JGI IMG/M metagenome (GOLD analysis project Ga0209231, IMG submission 188086) | Deep subsurface microbial communities from North Pacific Ocean - 450_OLKR46/470m Metagenome (SPAdes) (version 2) | ecosystem: Environmental > Terrestrial > Deep subsurface > Unclassified ... | reverse complement strand
ATCAGCAAATTCCATCAGGGATAGAGGCGATAAGCCTCATACAAAATCCGGATGTATGGCTGCAATCTTTACCTAATCAAAATCATGAATTGAAAGCTTGGCAAAAGTGGGCGTCCATGTATGCCACACGCAGCGCAGTTCGCACCTTTGATGAATAATCAGCGTGTTATCGCGGCAGGTCAGAGGTTTTCGTCATAGAGACGGTAGGTGTTGCGCGTAATCTTGGCCTGGTACATCGCGGTGTCTGCATTTTTGAGCAATGTTTCGCCGTCCCGGCCGTGTTTCGGATAGAGTGCAATGCCTATGCTGCAGCCTACGTTGCAGCGCGTCCCGTTCAGTTCAAACGGCTGCAACAGTGCGGAAAGAATGTTTTTTGCAACATGTTCAGCGCTCTCAGGGGTGCTGGATTCGGTGAGTATCACAGTGAATTCGTCGCCGCCCATGCGGGCTACCGTGTCGGATTTACGCACGCAGCGCAGCAGGCGGTTTGCGGTTTCTCTGAGCAGCAGGTCGCCCATGTCGTGGCCGAGTGTGTCGTTGATTTCCTTGAAGTGATCGAGATCCATGAACATCACCGCCAGTTGCTGCTGGTGGCGTTGTGCCATGGCCAGTCCCTGTTCCAGCCTGTCGTGAAACAGAGCGCGGTTGGGCAAACCGGTGAGCGGGTCGTTGTGCGCCATTTGCTGCAGCTTTTCTTCGGCCAGTTTGCGCTCGATGACCACAGCCATGGTGTCGGCCACGGTTTTCAGCACATGTTTCTCGTTTTTTTCGCTGACGTGGCCCGCGTCCACATAGGCATTCAGTACGCCCAGCAACCGGCCTTCCGACATGATGGGGATGCAGTAATGCCCGTGCGACGGCATGCCCTCGTAGCTGATTTCATGCTGCTCATTAACATGATTAAAGAAGACGATTTCGCGTGTCGCTGCGGCCTTGCCGCACAGGCAGTGGCCGAAGGGTAGCAGGGCGCAGGCTTGCAACAGATCATCCGGCAGATTGCGCTGCGCCATCATTTCCAGTTCCTGCTTTTCTTGGACGGCCAGGAAAATTGAGCCTTTGTTTTGTAAGGAAAAAGCAGGGATGGAGAGCACCGCATCGAGCGCCTTGAGCAGCACCTCCTTCAATGTCAGCGGGGGTAGCGCGATGTTCAGTATCGAATCGAGCACGCGCTGTACATGCAGCGCCTGCTGAATTTCCTGTTGTGCCTGCTTGCGCTCGGAAATGTCGCGCAGCACGGCGATGCCATTCCATTTTCCCGCGATGAGGCTGGCTGACAGCGCAATCTCTGCCGGGAATTCGGTGCCATCCTTGCGTAGTCCTGCCAGTTCCAGTGTTTTGCCCAGCGCTGCGCCCTGACCTGTTTTCTGGAAGACAGGGAAGGCCTGGTGATGCGCCTCGCGAAAGCGCTCGGGTACGATCAGTTCATGCAGATTCTTGCCCAGCACCTCCTGCTGCGGGTAGCCGAAGATCGTTTCTGCCGCCGTGTTCCAGAAGGAAATATTGCCGTCGTTGTCCATGCAGATGATCGCATCCTGAGCCGAGGCGCTGATTTTTTCGAATTTCTCCTCGCTCTCGTGCAGCTTCAGTTGTTCATCCTGCAATTGCTGGATGTACCGGTTTTGCATCGCCTCGCGCGCCCGACTCTCTTCGATGATCTGCTGGCTGGAGGATGCCAGCTGCTTTTCGATATGGCTCAGTATCAGGTAAAAAAGGCCGAGTATGCCCAGGCCTATCGCGGTGAAAAGCGCTGTAAACAGGATGAAGTCAGCCCTCGACTGTGCGTTGAGCTGTGTCATGTCGTGCAGCATGACCAGCGTGGCTGACTGGCGACCATCGGCATCGTTTACGGGAATAATGGCTGCCCAGTAATTATGGTTCTGAAAATCGATGTCCCGGCGTATCTGAATGTCGGGATGGGTCTTGGCAATGTTGATCTGGTTTAGCAGGGAAACAGGCGCATCCGGTAAACTCTGCGACACCAGCACCGAAGACGACAGTGCATTCCAGTCGTGTGCCCGGCCCAGCATCTTCATGCCGGCTTCCCAGTCGCGCTGCACCAGATGTGGCTTGTCGATGAGCATGAATAATTCGACCTGGAACATGACATGCATATCCTGGATGAGGTTGTCGATCTCCTGCCCCAGTTCGATATAGCCCGTCAGCTTGCCGTTATCGATCACGGGCAGCACGGAACGCAGGGTGAAGGTGCCCAGAGGCCCCAGTTCGATGCCGGAAAATACGGTGGCGCTCTTCTCGGCACCCAGCGCGGTGTGGCGATTGATGAGGTCACCAAATCGCTCCGGCTGGTGGGTGCGCAGCAGATTGATGCGCTGCGCATCGTGGAAATAAAAGTGTGTGACGTTATGCTGCCGATGCAGGCGTTCATATATCGGCGCGCTCAGCGCCAGCAGGGTTTTTCTGTCGCCAGACTGCAGGGCGGCGAGCAGCCGTTTATCCTGCACGATGAAGCGCAGGCTGGCTTCCATCACCTCGGCTTTGCTGACTAGCATTGAGCCCAGATGCAGTCGCAGAGATTCGGCTTGCTGTACGACTGTATGCTGTTTCTGTCGTATTTCCAGATTACCGACGAGGTAACTGGCGGTGCCGAATAACACCACTCCTGCCATGATGAGTGGCAGGATGATGCGCGCTTTTATGGAATAGGAGCTCATCTGTTCACATTCTTTAGGCTTCCGCCTGACGACCGGGTGGCAAGCGCCGGTCAGTCGCCCTGTTCAGCTTATTTGACGGGCGGCACTTCTTTCTTGGGTTTTTTTGCTTCCTTGTTCTTGCGTTGCTGACCTTTGGCCATGATGCGTCTCCTTGTGCAATTATAAGAACATAGTAATACAGACAGATGAATGCGTTGTATCTTTCTTGATTAAATTATCGGATGCTCCAGGCCGGACAGCCGTTCTGCCGCACGCACGGTGTTGGCGACCAGCATGGTGATGGTCATCGGGCCTACGCCGCCGGGAACCGGGGTGAGGTAACCCGCGACTTCCCTGACGCTGGCGAAGTCCACATCGCCGACCAGTTTGCCTTCGGCATTGCGGTTGATGCCCACATCGATCACCACTGCACCCGGCTTGACCATGTCGCCGGTGATGAAGTTGGCACGACCCACGGCCGCGACCAGTATATCGGCATCGCGGGTGTGCTTTGCCAGATCGACGGTCTTGGAGGTGCAGATGGTCACGGTGGCGTTCTTGTGCAACAGCAGCAAAGCCATGGGCTTGCCGACGATGTTGCTGCGACCGACCACTACGGCGTGCTTGCCTTCGATCGAAATACCGGTCTTTTCCAGCATCACCATCACGCCGTAAGGCGTGCAGGAAGGGAAAGGTGTCTCGCCGGTGACCAGCGCGCCGACATTCTTTTCATGGAAACCATCCACATCCTTGTCGGGATTGATGGCCTCGATGACCTTGTGTGCGTCCAGATGTTTGGGCAGCGGCAGTTGCACCAGTATGCCGTGTATCGCAGGATCGTTATTCAGGGCGTGAACCTGAGCGAGCAAGTCCGCTTCGCTCGTGTCGGCCGGCAGTTCCGCGTGTATTGAATACAGGCCCAGTTCCGCGCAGGCTTTCACCTTGTTGGCGACATATACTTTGGATGCCGGATCATTGCCTACGATGATCACCGCCATGCCCGGGGTGATGCCGCGCGCGATCAGGGCATCCGCGCGTATTTTCCATTCGGCGCGTACCTGCTGGGCGATGGCTTTGCCATCTATGATCTGCGCTGTCATTGCTTGCCTGCGATTTCTCTTTGGTAGGCGGCCAGGCCGTTGGTGATTTCCGCATGTGCCGTTTCTACGCCTTCCCAGCCCTTGATTTTGACCCACTTGCCCGGTTCCAGCGCCTTGTACAGTTCGAAAAAGTGCTTGATCTGTTCCAGGGTGATTTTCGGTAAATCCTCGTAGGTCTGAATTTCGTGATACAGCGGGGTGAGTTTGTCGGTGGGTACGGCGATGATTTTGGCATCGTCGCCGCCTTCGTCGCTCATCATCAGCACGCCTACCGGGCGGCAGGGGATGATGGCGCCGTGGATGATGGGGAAGGGGGTGACGACCAGCACGTCCACCGGATCGCCATCGTCGGCGATGGTCTCGGGGATGAAGCCGTAGTTGCAGGGGTAGCGCATCAGCGAGCCGATGAAGCGATCCACCACCAGTACGCCGGACGCCTTGTCCACTTCGTATTTGACCGGATCGGCATGTTTGGGGATTTCAATGATGACATTGCATTCGTGTGGTAGTTTGTTTCCTGGGCGGACGTTCAGCAAGCTCATATGATTTCCTTGGAATAAAATTGAAATTTGAAAACTGCATAATTATAAGCGATGAGGTGCACTGCCGCCGAGTCGAATTAACGTGAAACTCGCGTAGCGAGACCTCATCCCTCTCCCTCGTGTGCGGGGGAGAGCCAGGAGAAAGGGGGCGGGCATGGCGATTTTTTCATCAGGTGCGGCATCATTGCCATGCTCGTTCGGGTAAAATGAAACGACTTAACTCAAGGAGATGATGAAATGACAAGGCAACTAATCGGCAAGATGGTCATCGGTCAATCGGGCGGTCCTACTGCCGTCATCAACCAGTCGCTGGTCGGCGCTGTGCTCGCGGCGCGCAAGCAGGCCAATATCACCGGCATTTTGGGCGCGCATCACGGTATCGCCGGGATCATGAAAGAGGATTTCATCGATCTGACGACGCAGAGCGTGGAACAACTTGAGCTGGTCGCGGCCACGCCGGCCGCCGCGCTGGGTTCGGTGCGCCTCAAGCCGGGTCGCGCGGAATGCGAGAAAGTATTCGAGGTATTCAAGAAACACGACGTGCGTTTTTTCTTTTATATAGGCGGCAATGATTCGGCCGAGACCGCGCACATCATCGCCGAGATGGCCAAGGAGGCGAATTATGATTTTTGCACCGTGCACATCCCCAAGACCATAGACAACGATCTGAAAGTCACCGACCATTGCCCCGGTTTTGCTTCCGCCGCGCGCTTCGTGGCGCTGGCCTTCATGGGCGACGACCGCGATAACGCAGCCTTGCAGGGCATCAAGGTCAACGTGGTGATGGGACGCAGCGCCGGATTTTTGACCGCCGCATCTGCGCTGGCGCGGCAGGCCGAGGGCGACGGCCCGCATCTGATCTATTTGCCGGAACGCGTGTTCGATGTGGCGTCCTTTCAGCAGGACGTGCGCGATACTATGGCGAAATATGGCCGTTGCGTGATCGCGGTGTCCGAAGGCATCACCGATAAGGATGGCAATCCGATTTCTACCAGCGGCGAGCGCGACTCGCACGGCAACATCCAGCTGTCCGGCAGCGGCGCGCTGGGCGACACGCTGGCCGCGCTGGTCAAAGAGGCTTTCCCGGGACAAAAAGTGCGCGTGCGTGCCGATACCTTCGGCTATTTGCAGCGCTCCTTCCCCACCATCGTTTCCCAGGTGGATGCGCAAGAGGCGCGCGCAGTGGGCGATTATGCGGTGAATCACGCGGCCACTACCGGCCAGCCCGGCTCGGTATCCATCCGACGTCTGAGCAGTCAACCCTACGCCAGCGAATGTTTCATCACGCCGCTGTCCTCCGTGGCGCGCGAAGCGACCGAGATGAAAGACGAATACATTAACGCGGCGGGTAATGATGTGACACAGGCGTGGATAGATTATGTGGCACCGTTAGTCGGCGAATTGCCCAAAATTGGTCGTTTGTAGTCAACTGAAAAGAAAGCGCTGATTAAATCGTCATTGCCTTTTGGCGCGAACGCGGCGGGGCAATCCGGAAAATTGAAAGACTGGATTGCCGCAGCCCTGCGGGCTTCGCAATGACGGCGTGGCAGATTGCTTCGCGTTGTCCGCATTAGTTAATAGCGCTTTGCTAACACAAGGAACCGGTTACAGGCCGGTTTTTTCGGTCAGGATTAAATGAAAGTTTCGGTATTATTTGTGTGCATGGGCAACAAAGTGTCATGTTGGCTGTAAGTCAATAACTGCGGGGCTTGTAGCTTGATGCGTTCTTAAATGGATACGCCTCTGGATACACCTATATTTTTTGAACACAAAAAACCCGCCGGTTAAATGGCGGGTTTTATTGTCTGGTGGAGGCATCAAGCTAGCAAGGAAACTAGCTACCGGAGCCTCCCAGCAAAGGCGCAGCCGCACCTATGCCCGGTGTCTGACGCTTACGCGCCAGGGTTTTTGTACAATCCGCGATAGTTAATCACGCCGCAAGCGAAGTCAAGGCGGCACTTAACTCCAATGCTGTCATTTTCGAACTGAATCTGCTCTTCGTAGTAGGGGCGGGCTTGCCCTTGCAGATAGGCGCGCACAATGGTATCCAGTTGAACCGGACTTGCCGCCAGATACCATGCCGTTTCGCTCACATCATCCAGACGCGGATCGGCAACCAGCGTGAGGTTGCGGATCCATTGCAGATTGTCTGTGTTGTTTGATGCGCCGTACAGCACCATGCTGCTCAGCATAGCCTCTGCCTTGCTCTCCAGGGTGACAGGCACAATCAGGAAGCGCGGTTGGGGGTCAAGGTGAGACTCGCCTTTGATGCCCTTCTGGCGGCGCATTGCCGCACGCGCAGCGCCCAACGAATCCACAGATAAGGCCACACCGCTTGCGGCGAGGTTGCCGTGATCGGCGTGAAACAAGGCCTTGCCGTCAGACATTACCGGCGCGCCGGTCAGTTTTGCGTAAACTAGATCGGCCTCTGTGCGGCGTGCGGATGAACCGAACCCGGCGGGCATCGTGGTGAATGCGCTCAGGTCATCATTGATTAGCATTTGCCTGGTGATTTTTAGCATCCGGCCAAAGGTCTTGATGGAGAATTTTTCCGCAGCTTCGCCAAAAGCACCGTGTTTATATTCTGCCCCCTCGGCAATTTCAAGCAGCCCCGGCGCTTCGGACAACGCAACGAAACTTTTTTCCTTGAAGTCTGCAACCTCTTTTTCACCGGCCCAGATTTGATGCGTGGAAGGCTCGTTGTCATAACCCAGCATCATCGACTTGCCAGCGGTGTTCGCCAGCAGTTCGGGGAAGTCGCTGGTGGTTAGCGCGGCCTTGATGATGTCTGCGCGCCCGAAGCCAGAGTTGGACTTACCATTCATGCTCAGGATATTTTCTGCCATGGCGGTGATGTTGAGACGCTCAACATCACGCACAAGCGGCGATGGATTTTCTACACGCACGCCAGCACGAATCAGCAACGATTGTGCGCAGGCTTCCTTGAAGTCATTGCCGCGCTGTGATTGCGGTTCAAAGCCGCCAGAATAAAAGCTATTCATAACAGGGGTTACATTCTTGCCGAGGTGTGCGAGCAGCTTGTCGTTGGCAGTTTGCTCGGTGCAGGCGGTATCCGCCAGGCAGGCGCCCAGCAATTCGGCCACGCCCTCGTGGGATTGGAAGCTACGGAACGAAGCGCTGATTCCGTTGCGGCGCTGCCCATCGGCAGCCAGGGCGGCGGCGCGGATTTCGTCTGTGGTTTGGTTGTTTACTTGCGCAGGCATGATAGTGTTTCCTTTCTGTGTAAAGCGTTTTGGGATGATGAATTTGCTGCTATTGAAACTGGCCGCAATGGGAAGGTCGCTTGAGCGCACTGCATCAACAAAGCCAGCGGCTAACGCCTCATCGGCGGTGAACCACGTTTCGGCATCAAGCAGGGCGATGATTTGCGCGCGACTGTTTCCTGATCTTGCGTATGCGGAAACAAGCGTGTCGCGGGTCTTGTCCAGAATGTCGGCGGTCTTGCGAAACTCCGCCGCATCTCCCGCTGCGCTCACCCATGGGTTGTGCAGCATCAGCAGGCTGTTGCTTGCCATGCTGACAGTGTCGCCAGCCATCGCGATGAATGAGGCGATAGATAACGCCCAGCCGACGATCTCAGTAGTCACATTGGCGGGGTGTTGTTTGATCGCATTGAAGATCGCAATGCCGTCCTGAACGCTCCCGCCTTGACTGTTGATTTGAATCGTTAAGGTTTTGATGTTGCCCAGGCTGGCGAGGTCTTGAATGAACTGTGCGGCAGTCACGCCGAATGCGCCGATTTCGTCAAAAATTGACAGCGTTGCGGTGTTGCTGCCATCAAGTGCTGTGATGCTGTACCAGGATTTTTTCATTTCGGTTGAGTCTGAGTTAGAGACGCAAGCAGTCTTACACCCGGCGCGTTAATTGAAACCCCCTCATTCTGGTTAAGGATTTTATGCAGCGCGTGCGCAGTTAGCGGTATCCGCACACCGGTTTTGTATGCACGCCAAAGGTCTTGCTGCCACGCTGGCCAGCTTTCTACCGGCTCGGGCAGGTGTCGGTAGAGTTTCCAGGTGCGGCCTTCAAACTTGGTGATTTCGCCAGCAAGGCGCTGGCATCTTCCCCATCCGGAAACTGAATCATCAAGGGAGATTTTGCGCAGCGCCTCCACCAGGTGAAGGTTGCGCTTGAACAATCCCAGGCGTGTGGAAAGGCTGCTTGTCCCGGCATCGATCGGGGCGAGGCCAAGGAAGCGGTCAAGCGGATATTCGCCGCCGTGGTGCAGGTAGTGGAGAAACGCCTTAAGCAACCATTCCCGCACGTCGGGGCTGATAGGCTGATTATGGAAAATACTGTCCAGCAATGAGGCGAGGCGTGCCACCGGCGATGGCGGATGTTTTTCGCACAACAGCATATCCATCAATGCGCCTTCCCTGCCTGCGTTGCCGGGATCGTATGCACGGCGAACAGTTGCACCAGATCGGAAGGTGCACCATCAAGCGGCAACGCACAGCAAACAAAATCGGTGCCCAATATTGAAGTGTGAACCGTCAGCACCAGGTTAAGGCGTTGCGCCCTGTACGCCGCCAGCAGCTCCATCAGGTCGGGTGATGCAATGCGCTGGCAATAATCCGCGAACAAACCAGCCATGTTTTCGTTGATCGCCGCCAGTTGTTGCGCGCTACGGTCTTCGTCAGTCATCGCCAGCGCCCTCCATTTTTGACCATTCGTCAGACGTTGGAATTAGGCCGTCACCCTGCACCCCTTCCATGTTTTCTTCATGCGCGCCAAGGGTTGGATTTTCCAATCCATTGCCCGGCACGCACTCCAGTATCGTTAACCAACCAGCGACGGCGTGGCCGTCTTCGGTAACCCGATTTAGCCATGCAGCGATACCGTCAATCACCTTATCGGCAGGAAGCGACACCAGCACGTTGCGCTCATCAAGAAGGTGGAGATCGAGTGCGTTCATTTGTGTTGCCATCTCATCGGCTGATTCTTCGTGAAAGGTTGCATTCTCTTCAGATTGAGCCAGAGCTTTTTCCAACTCAGATACACGTTGTTGTAGCCTGCCAATGTCGCGGGACAATGGCTCCAAAACCTTGGCGCGTAGTCGTGCCGGGTCTGTGTTGCGAAGAAGTTGACTGACAGCCTGGCGCGGGTCAAGGCGGCCATCCGCGCCCAGCGTAATCTTTCCGGCAGTCACCCATTCGCCAACAGCCTGTTTGCTAACGCCTAGGAAGCGGGAGAATTCGGCGCGCGTGAGGCGCAAACCGGAACGATCTAAGTCGCCGGGGGCAAAGGGCAAAACCCCTGTTTTTTGGGTGGTGCAGTCAGGGTTAAGTAGGTTTGTCATATCGTCACCGTATCAGTTGACTAAGTTTTGAAGCCACACCCTAGCGAAACAACGAGGTTCGGATTACCCGCAGGGGATAAGGTTGTGGGAGTACCTTTCACTTGCTGGCCTCATCTGGTTGTTGTGCCAGTGTGTAGCCAAGTTCATCCGCCATCGCGTGCAGGATGCGGTGATCGCCGCTCAGTGTCATGAGTGCAACAGCCTCATCAAGCCAGAGGTCGCCGGTGTTTGGGTTGAGCTTGCGGGATAACTCGCGGGCATCCATACCCATGCGTGTGGCCAAGGCAGACACGCCGCCTGGGTAGTGGTGGCCGGTCAGATATACAGCGTCTCGGGTGTTCATGGTCAAGCCTCCTGTTCTTTCGTTTGCGGGTAATGCGGGTAATGCGGGGGGTGTTTCACCCCATATATATATTTTGTCTTTGACATATCTCGCGCCTTGTAAGAAACATTACCCGCAATACACGCATTACCCGCATTTGACGATCTTCCATCTGGCGATTTTTGCATGGCCGTCAGCGCCGCACTGTTCCAGCTTCATGCCGTCAATGATGCGGTCGCGGTGGGTGCGCAGCCAGCCAGCGAGGCGGCGGCTGTTGATCTTCTCGGCGCATACCATCTGCATGGCATCGTATAGATCGGGGTTGGTTTTGACTGTGCCATTCATCATGCAGTCGAGACTGGCCGCAACAACCTCGGCGGCGGTTGCTTGGCCGCTGGGGAATACCGCACGCCATGATTCAAACAACATCCGCATTGTTTCAAGGTCAGGGTCTTGCTGGCGCAATCCTTCGGCGGCTTTGAGCGGGTCAACCATGCCAAGCCAAACCAGCGGGCGGCGAACCATCTTGTCCCACAACTCGAAGCCGCCAAGCGGGTGCAGTCCGGCTATGGCTGGCGAACCGGCTGCGATGTATGCAAGCGGGATTTCAAGCGCGGCGCGTATCAGTTCGCCCCGTTGCTCAAACACATATTCCAGGTGATCGCGGGTAAATGTCCGTTGCTCTGGCCGCTCCTGTTTGGCATCCATGCGAATAAGCACAACACGCCGCTTGAGGTCGCCCACGATGGACAGGTTGTTGCCGGTTGCCACCAACAGCGCGTGAGTTGGGATGCTCACCATGCCGCTTGCGCCCAAGGGGCGCAGCCGGACAAATTGTTGAGTGCATACTTGGCAAAGCAGATCGCCCTTGAGCGGGCGCTCGATGTTGTCCAACAGGATGCAACTATCGCCCGCCATCAGTACGCCGCCCATCCTTTTTTCAGCTTCGCTTTCATCATGACCCAGAGACAACACGCTTGCACGCCGCCCTGTGGCGATGATAGAGAATGTCTCGGCAATAAGTGTTTTGCCTGTGCCTGGTGTGGGCGCGGTAATCGCCATCATGGGGGCTGCGGGGAGGATGCGGCGCAACAGGGCGGTGATAATTCCGGCCAGTATTGCCGACGTATCGCATTCATCAACAACCGGAAAATCGCCTATCAGTTCTATCAGCACCAGCTTTGCCTTTTCTGCATCGGCACGCGAAGGCCTCGGCTTGGGTGAAGTGGAGCGGACATTTATCTTAAACGCGGCGAATAGCTCCGTATCTTCATCGTATCCGGGATGATCGATTACACGCCCATCCGGTGTGATGGTCGCCGCTTCAATAAATCCGGCAAGCTGATTTAGATGCGGCCAGTTGCCGCGTGCCAAAAAGGCATCAGCCACACGGCGAGGACAGTCACAAGGCTTGTATTTGTCGGCGCGCGCATCAAAGCGTTCATGAATCGCTGCCTTCGTCAGCAGTTCAACCAGGTGCGAACCATCAACCGGGTGCAGCGTGATCGCGCCGCGTGGCCGGTGGACGCCATAAGCCAAGCCTTCCTCCGCTGGATAAATTCGCACCAGCCGCCCGGATTGCACGAATAGGTTGCAATCGGCATCTGCAAGCGCCTGTTCGCATTCGTCCAGTATCTCTGGCAGCTTGCCTGGATCGTGCCGGATAACGCGCTGGCCGTCGCCGTTGAAGGCTGCACGCTGTTCTTTATCGGCTTTGACTAAATTGAGTTCTGGTTTTGGCATGGCTGTTTTTTCCATAGAGGAACAACCCAAGGCGAGGGCGCACCTGGTTGATAACTAAGTTTCAGCCAGGCGCGCGGTTCACCCCGGCAGATTTGATCCATATTGAAGGTTTGCACGTCGCGGGCTTGCGCAGCGAACAGCGCGCAGCAAAGGGCGTGCAGGTGTGGAATATCGCGGTCGCGGTGCATGATGAACACGTCAAGGCCAGCGGTGAATCGCCATTCAAATTCGGCGGGATCGCGCTCGGGTGGCACAACCACAACGGGGAAGTCGGGAACGATGTTGCGCCGCCATTCAAAGCCGATAGCGATATGCCCCATGCAGCCACGCACGGGTACCATGCCATTGCGCCGCGCATCGTTGATCGCCTTGGCATAGGGTGGTAGCTTCTTGAGTGTCATGGCCTAGCCGCCTGATTTGCTTTTTGATTTGCGAAGTTCGCGCATGGCGAACCGGCGATTTGCTCGTGATCCGGTTGCAATCAACTCATCCAGATCAACAAATACGCCGCCGTTTTTGGGCGTGTTTTTGCTTAGATTTCCGCACCCGCGCGGCGTGTTGCGGTAGTGACTTTTTTTCATGATTGCCCCCCACTTGATGCACACGAAATCACTTTGCGCGGGCGTCCGGTGCGGCGGCCTTCGAGTTGTACGGGTGCGGTTGGTCGGCCAGTTGGGAGTGAATTAAGCCATCGCTCCAGGTCGCGCGCCAGAATTAGCGTGCGGTTTCCAAAACTGCGCACTGGCAAGACACCGGCGCGGATCGCTGCATCAATCGTGCTTTCAGATAACGACGTAGCAGCAGCAGCACCGGTCAGCGAGTAGCTGAGCGGGGGTAAGTACTGGGTGGGCTTCATAACTTTCCTCAACTTATAACGTTGAGGCGAAGAATAAAGGGGCTTAGTCAGTTGCGTTATTAAGTGACGGCAAATTAATTAACGCAACGGCTCTTATTTATCACCATAAGTATTTTGCGGGTTATGGGGGCACCAAACTTGCACTCTCGAAGATGGTCCGGGGCTTGCTCATTAATAATTTTGGATAGCTCGGCCAGAAAACTGCGGAATGGGGATATATACCCCAGATGACCTTCATTGGCCGCCGAAGGGAGTTTGCCAAAGTGGTGTTCGTACAAGTACGCCAACAAAAATATCAAATATTCTTCGTCTGGCTTCTCAAGCCATGACTTTGACTCTTTAAGCATCCATGCGATTTCACTAGCAGCGCTTGCCACGATTCGCAGAAAATCGGCATCAGTCTTTGTTTGCTGAAAATAGTTTGGCGGTAGTTTTGAAAACTCGGTTCTAATTGGAGACGCCTCTTTAGCACCAGCTGGAGCTAAGCCTCGAATAACTGCGTCAAGCATCATGCGCCTTGGCGTATTATTTACCGCATCCTTACGGCAGGCTTCGCTGTGTTGCGTAAAGTAAGCCTCGCCGTATTTGTGGTGCAGCCATACACTAGCCAGCAGCTTTTCAAAGTCTTGCGGTAATTGTTCAAGCAATGCCGGCGTTTTATCCACATTGATTTTAAGGTTATTCGCAAGCGCAATTTGTTGCTTGATTGTAGTCGTTTTACTGGCAGTGCCTTGCCAGTGCTTAATCAATCGTTCAACTTCCAGCAAATACAAGGGGGCAATCTCACGTTCGCGTGATCGCTTCCAGCAGTCACGCAGCGCCTCGCGCTGCTTATCGCTGAAGTGAAAAGTATATATTTTCATTGCGCACCCTTCACAGTGCCACCTTCAATAAGGAACCGCACCAAGCCGGTGAAGTGTCCGGCGATTCGCCCCGTCGGGCTAGGTGCGGCGAACATGGTTAGGCGGACACGCCTTCTACGTCCATCTCAAATTTTTTCCTAGAGATCTCTTTTTCTTCAGCGGACATGGCGGCTTCCGGCTTCCAAACTTGTAAATTAGGCACGCCTCCGCATGAGTTTGTGAGTATGACGTATTCCGCAATCGTGGCTAAAAAACCTGATAAATAGGAGCTATGAATGCCAGCGGCTTGAAGCATTTTTTCGACAGCAGCATCATGATAGTTCCAGTATTCGCGCATGGGCAGGCCTTCACCATCATCGGGGTGGTGACCGCATCTGTCACCAAGTATTTCAATGGCTTGTAGTGCTTCCATGCCAGCCTGCGCACCCGCGTGGCTTTCTTCGGCGTTTTGCATAGGTTTATCGCTTGTGGCTTTATCAATATAGCGTGCCAATTCACGGCATTCTTCTGCTAGCATCGAGCAGCCCCACAAGAAATTTTCTTTATTTGCGTCTGCGTTACAGTTGAATGCTTCAAAATCTTCGCCAGTTACCATCGACAGCATGGCGGTTAGCTGGTGCAGCCGAGCGTTGAGTTGATTTTTGATGTCCAAAACAGACGCTGTATCCTGAAGCTGATACAGATCGCCTCCACATGCCGTAAATTTGACAGCACGCGCCTTGGTTGTGTTGCTTAGTGTAAAATCGTTTCTGGCCATGATGTAACTCCTTTTAGTTTGCTACGTTGTGGTTGGGGGCGTTTGGTGATTAGAGCACCATGCGCCCCGCTTTATCTTCCGGCACTGCCGGTCGCCCCAGTGATTTCTAATACCACGCGCTCTACTGTTTTCGCGGCGGCGATACGTTCTTCGGTCATTTCGGCGTGTGCATAAATGCGCAGCATTCCCTCAAGTGTGTGGTTCAGGCACTTTTCAACGATGTGCGGGAATACGCCGTTTTCCATCGCCAGGGTGGCGAAGGTGCGGCGCAGATCGTGCGGCGTCCATCCGACTTTGCGCCGCTTCACCCACGATTGAACGGCGGTGTTCGACACTTCAAACGGTGCGGCAAGCTGAGCCTTCGCGGTCGGAGTCAGATACACCCAATGCGGTTTGCCGTTTTTGGTTTTATCCATGCGCCAAAAATCGCCGTCAGCGTGCCCAGTTTGCCCTTCTGATATGCGTAGTCCAGTTAGCAGCAGGAAGCGCAGCAGTGCGGCGTTGTTGCCCTCCCATACCCATAGTTGCCGTATCTCGTCATGCGTCAGCACGCGGGTAATCGGTTCGTATTTGTAACCGGTGACACGCGCACCGATTACGGCGGCGGGATTGTCATCGCGCCAGCCCAATTCAATCGCCAGGGAAAACATCGCTTTGAGGTGGGATCGTAAACTGTCCGCGCTGCGAGGGGTCTGCCTGCTCTCGGCTACCAATTCGGCCAGGCGCGTTGTTTTGACTTCGGACACCCGGACCATGCCCAAGGCCATGCGAATGCGTTCTGCGTAGGTGGCGAACTGCTTTGGTCGCGCATGGCCACTGATAACCGCTTCGTGGTATTGTTTCAGCAGGTCGTTGACGGTGGCATCAGATGGCGTTTTTGCGTTGGCAGCCATGAACTTTGCACCCTTGAGGGAAAGGGTAGGCCAGTCGCCCAGGGTAATGATCTTGGTCTTGCCTGCCTGCTTGCGGCGTACGATGAAAGTCTTGCGTCCGGTAGTACGGACACGCAGCCAAAGCCCATCACCACACCCGATCATAAAGTCGGTGGGGCGTTGCCTTAAATCTTTGATATCTGTCTCTGTCATGGATACACCGGATACGTTTCTGGATACACTTTGGAGTATAAATCATAAGTTTATAAAAGTGTATAAAAGTTTTGTGTATAATTAAATCAACAAGTTAGGAGCTGCAAGTCAATGGTAAAAGTACTATTTGTGTGCATGGGCAACATCTGCCGCTCTCCGACTGCCGAGGCGGTGTTTCGCCATTACGTCGAGCGTGCGGGATTGGGTGAATCTATCCTGATCGATTCGGCGGGAACGCATGATTATCACATCGGGGAACCGCCGGATAAGCGCACCCAGCATGCGGCGCAGCAGCGCGGTTACGACATGAGTGCGCTGCGAGGGCGGCAGGTGCAAAGCGCGGATTTCGAACGCTTTGATTATGTGCTGGCGATGGATAAGGCTAATCTGGCGATACTGCAATATCTGACGCCGCGCGGATGCAAAACACAGGCGCAGCTGTTTCTTGACTATGCGCGTCATCACAGGGAGTCAGAGGTTCCTGATCCGTATTACGGCGGTGCGCAGGGTTTCGAGCATGTGCTGGATATGGTGGAGGATGCGGCACAGGAATTGTTGCAGCACATCAGGCAGTCGAGCTCATAGTTTTTTGTGAAATGCAGACGATAAAAAAGCCTCACTTTGTGAGGCTTTTTTATCGTGGCTTAAGTCTAGGGATATGTTGATTTATTCATTGTGCCGTCATTGCGAGCGAAGCGTGGCAATCCAGTACTTTGATTTAAAAAGGATTCTGGTTTGCCACGTCCCGCCACGTACCTCGCGGCTAAAGGCCGCTCCTGATGAAACTACTAGCCATTCGACTAAGCCAGCACACCCTAAAGGGTACAAGAGCTGGCAAGTCGCTGGTTATCGCAAAGACGATTTAATCAGCGCTTCCCTAGGCTTTAGGATGCTGTGTTTCGATCTGCACCAGCGGTTCGTTCTCCACATACACTTCGAGTTGACGTGTGCGGCGGCGAACGACAGGCTGCGGCTTGGCGGCAACCGTGTCTGCAACGATCCTGCCCGGGGCTGTTTCGATCTGCTGCAAGGTTACTCCAGCAACGACCGGAGCGGCCACCGGAATATCGACCGGAGCGGCCACCGGAACAACGACCGGAGCTGCCGGAACATCGACCGGCGAGATTGTTTCGGCCGGTGCAGCTGCCGTTTCAACGGCTGCGGGCGCGACGCTTTCAGCAGCCACATAATTGGCGGGCATCGCCACATATTCTGTCGGCTTGAGTCTGGTGTCAGGCTCAATCACCACGGCCACCTCGGGCGTCACTGCTGCGCTGGTCGTATCCGTGCCGTCTGCATCCGCGCCGGGAGCAATTTCTCGCTTCTCGCGTTCACGACGACCGCCGCGACGTCCACGACGACGCGCGTTGCTCTTCTCGGTTTTTTCCGCTTCGGTTTCGACTTCGCCTGCTACGGTGACTGCCGGGCTTTCGACTAACGGTTTTTCTTCCGTAAGGCGTGACTCAACAGGCTTCTTGGGCGGACGCGGTTTTTGCGGTCTGGCAGCCGTTTCTGCAGAAGGCGCTTTTTCAACCGGTTTGACAGGCGCTGCGCTGCGTTCCGGCTTGTCGTTACGGTCGCGACGTTTGCGGTTGCCGCCTTCGGTGCGTTCGGGCCGTTCGCTGCGTTCACGGCGCGGATTGGCACGCGGTTTGCTGGCAACGGCTGTTTCCTTGGCTTCGTCACCGCCCAGCAGGGATTTAAACCAGCCGCCGATTTGACCCAGCAGGCCGGATGTTGCGGCCGGCAGTTCGACTTTCATCGGAGCCGGGGCTGTTGGTGTGATGCCCTTGACGGCAGCAACCGAACGCACGCCTTTTTGCGGCTCCTGTGCCTGTTTGTTGTCATCCGGCTTTTCTACCATATTGTAACTGGCCTGCGCTATTTCACCGCTCAGATCGTCATGGCGCAAACGGTTGATAGTGTAGTTGGGCGTTTCCAGATGCGGGTTGGGGATCAGGATGATAGGCACTTTCAGGCGCGATTCAACGCGATGAATGTCGGCGCGCTTTTCGTTGAGCAGAAAGGTGGCGACATCGACAGGCACTTGCGCGTGGATCGCCGCGCTGCTGTCTTTCATGGCCTCTTCCTGAATGATGCGCAGGATGTGCAGTGCGGAAGACTCGGTGCCGCGTATATGACCGATGCCGCTGCAACGCGGGCAGGTGATGTAGTTGCTCTCGCCCAGACTGGGCTGCAGGCGCTGACGGGAAAGTTCCAGCAGGCCGAAGCGCGAGATCTTGGCGGTCTGCACGCGGGCGCGGTCAAAGCGCAGCGAGTCGCGCAGACGGTTCTCGACATCGCGCTGGTTCTTGCTGTTTTCCATGTCGATGAAGTCGATCACGATCAAACCGCCCAGATCGCGCAAACGCATCTGGCGGGCGATTTCTTCTGCCGCTTCCAGATTGGTATTGAAGGCGGTGGCCTCGATATCCGATCCTTTGGTGGCGCGCGCCGAGTTGATGTCGATTGCGGTCAGCGCTTCGGTGTGATCAATCACGATGGCGCCGCCGGAAGGCAGACGCACTTCGCGCGCATGGGCGGATTCGATCTGGTGCTCGATCTGGAAGCGCGAAAACAGCGGCACGTCGTCCACATACAGCTTGATGCGGTTGACGTTGTCAGGCATCACCGTGCTCATGAAGGCATGCGCCTGCTGGTAAACTTCTTCGGTGTCGATCAGGATTTCGCCGATCTCCGGATTGAAGTAATCGCGAATCGCGCGCACCACCAGGCTGCTCTCCAGGTAGATCAGGGAAGGCGCTTTTTCGCTGCTTGCCGCATCCGCAATGGCTGTCCACAGCTGATTCAGGTAGTTCAGGTCCCACTGCAACTCTTCTTCATTGCGACCGATGCCGGCGGTGCGCGCGATGATGCTCATGCCTTCCGGCACGTCCAGATGGGATAAGACTTCGCGCAACTCGGTGCGTTCATCTCCCTCGATGCGGCGCGATACACCTCCGCCGTTCGGATTGTTAGGCATCAGCACGATGTAACGGCCGGCCAGGCTGATGAAGGTGGTCAGTGCCGCGCCCTTGTTGCCGCGCTCGTCCTTCTCGACTTGCACCAGCAGTTCCTGGCCTTCGCGCAGGGCTTCCTTGATGGAAGGGCGGTTGCCGCAACCTTGTTGATAATATTGCGAGGATACTTCCTTGAACGGCAGGAAACCGTGGCGGTTGCCGCCGTATTCGACGAAACAGGCTTCGAGGCTGGGCTCGATGCGTGTGATGACAGCCTGGTAAATATTGCTCTTGCGTTGTTCTTTTCCGGCGGTTTCAATGTCGAGGTCGATGAGTTTCTGACCGTCAACAATGGCGACACGGAGTTCTTCCGGTTGTGTCGCATTGAATAACATGCGTTTCATTTATATTTTCTCCCGCGCTCTGACACGGGCAAGACTCAAGCTACAGCGATCAGGCGTATGCAGGGAAAAATCGCGTGAACAGTGTATAAAAACAGTTGGTCAAATCGGTTCTCTTTGAGTAGTAGGTCTTGTTGTTTGGGTAGCGCGGCATAAATTGCAGCACGGTTGGGGAGAATTCCTGGATGCGGGCTGGGCGGCTAATCAGCGGCTCCTGCATTTGTCCGGCTCGACCACAAGGTGTTGCAACGCTTATGCCCCGTTACGGAAATCCACAGGTGCTTTGAGCGCGCAAATCAATTACTATCACTGCTGGTTCCGGTGAGTGATATTAACCGGGCTGCGGCTGGCGGGAGGAGGCGCATTGCGCCATCGCTTTTTCCAGCTGTCTGAGCAAACTTCAATGTAGAAATTTACCAGAGACAACCGGCGGGAAGATGTATCCCGAACTTATCCAATCCAAAACGCGCGAACGCCGAAGTATAAGCATAATGAATAGTTTAAGCAAAGAATCTGTCACATTACTTACGATAGATGAAAGCGGTGAAGCGCAGCGCATCGACAACTTTCTGTTTCGTCATTTGAAAGGGGTGCCCAAGAGTCATATTTATCGCATCCTGCGCGGCGAAGTGCGGGTGAACAAGAAGCGCGTGGATCAGACCTATAGACTGAAGCTGGGCGATCTGTTGCGCATCCCTCCGGTGCGTGTGGCGCAGAAGCAGGAGATGGCCGAAGTCTATATTCCCGCGCTGGAACTGCCGATTATCTACGAGGATGAGGCGCTGGTGGTGATTAACAAGCCCTCCGGCCTGGCGGTGCATGGCGGCAGCGGGGTCAGTTTCGGGGTGATCGAGCAGATGCGTCGCGCCCGCCCGCAGGCCAAATTTCTGGAGCTGGTGCACAGGCTGGACCGTGAAACCTCCGGGGTCTTGCTGCTGGCGAAGAAGCGTTCCGCGCTCACTGCGATGCACGAGATCATGCGCGAGGGCAACAGCGATAAACGCTATCTGACGCTGGTGCTGGGGAAATGGCTGAACGTCAAACAGCATGTCAAACTGCCGCTGCACAAGTTCGATACGCCGCAAGGCGAGAAGCGTGTGATGGTCAGGGAGGGCGGGCAAGCCTCGCACACCATCTTTACCCTGCAAAAAAACTGGCCGGGTTTACCCGGTCTTGAGTCGAAGGCGATGAGAGGCAGCGACAAGGGCGCGACGATGGCAGTGCAAGTAGCACGACAAGGAGCTCAGGCGGAAGCCAATGATGGATCGGCGATGAATCGAGAGTTGGGTTTCAGTTTGCTGGAGGCGCAGCTCAAGACCGGGCGCACCCACCAGATACGCGTGCATCTGTCTCATCTGGGTTTTCCGATTGCCGGAGACGACAAATACGGCGACTTCGCGCGTAACCGGGAATTGATGAAGCAGGGCCTGAAGCGCATGTTTCTGCACGCGCATTCGATTGCCTTCAGTCATCCGCTGACCGGCGAGCCGTTGCAAATCAGCGCCCCCTTGCCTCCGGAATTGCAGGGTTTCCTGGATAAGCTGAATACGCAGGAAGACTGACGGGAAAAGCTCAGGGAGAGGCTGATTTATTCATTGCGCTGTCATTGCGAGCGAAGCGTGGCAATCCAGTATTTTCTTTTGAGGTAATGACTGGATTGCCGCAGCCCTTCGGGCTTCGCAATGACGGCGACGGGGTATCTTGCCGCTAGCCGTCATGCCTCCCGCCACACTCCGTTCGCGTGGGCTAAAGGCAAGACGATTCAATCAGTATTTTTCCGGGCCGGGAATCTGCTTCGTGATCCGATGTTTTAAACGATCAGGGCCTTGCCGCTGCGCATCATTTCGCCCGCTTCCGATGCGGGCAGGGCTTTGCTGAACAGATAGCCTTGCAGTTCATCACAGCCATTGCTGCGCATGAAGCTCAGCTGATCCGCGTTTTCAACGCCTTTTGCCAGCACGCTGAGTTTCAGGCTGTGCGCCAGATCGATGATGATGTTGGCGATTTCAGCATCGCCGGGGTCGGTAATCATGCCGTGCACGAAGGACTGGTCTATCTTCAGGCTGTCTATCGGGAAGCGCCGCAGGTAGGCGAGGTTGGAATAGCCGGTGCCAAAATCGTCCAGGGTAAGCTTGACGCCGAGTTTCTTGAGGTTCTGCATGGTTTCGATGGCGCGTTCCGGTTCATGCATCATCATGCTTTCGTTCAGTTCCAGTTCCAGATGACGCCCGTCTATCTTGTATTTGCGTAAGCTCTGCTCAATCAGTTTGTCGAGATTGCCGTTGCGGAATTGCCTGGAGGAAATATTGATCGCGACCAGCACATCTTTTAAACCTTCATCCAGCCACTGACGGATTTGCAGGCAGGCGCGCTCCAGTACCATGTTGCCCAGAGTCAGAATGACGCCGGTTTTCTCGGCCAGCGGGATGAATTCGGCGGGCGACATCAGCGTGCCATCGGGTTTACTCCAGCGTATCAGGGCTTCCACGCCGCATATTTTGCCGCTGCGCAAATCTATCTTGGTCTGATAGTGCAGCTGGAGCTCGTTATTCAGCAGGGCGCGGTGCAAATCATTTTCCATCATCAGCTTGCTGCGCGCATCGGCGTTTAATTCCTTGGTGTAAAAGGAAAACTGGTTGCGGCCATTTTCCTTGGCGTAATACATGGCGGCATCCGCATTTTTCATCAATTCCGTCACGGTCGAACCGTCATTCGGAAACAGGCTGATGCCTATGCTGCACCCGATAAAGACTTCATGCACGCCGGACAGCAGGAAGGGCTCGCGCAGGGAGTTGATGATGTCGCGCGCTACCACCGCGGCATCCTGGGTGTCGCTCAGGGTGCTCGCCAGCAAAATGAATTCATCGCCGCCCTGACGCGCCAGGGTATCGCCTTCGCGCAGGCGCAAATTGAGACGCCCGGCGACTGCACACAGCAACTCGTCACCGACCGGATGACCAAAACTGTCGTTGACGATCTTGAAGTGATCCAGATCAAAGAACAGCACGGCGAGCTTTAGCCCGTGACGGTGCGCCTGTTCGATTTCCTGTTCGAGTCGGGTCTCGACCATGGAACGATTGGGCAGGCGGGTCAGCGCATCGTGATGGGCCATGAAGTTGAGCTGCGTCTCGTGTTTCTTGAGCCCGCTGATTTCCACCAGACTGCTCAACAGGGCGGGCTGCCCGTCGAATTCCATGATGCAGGCCGAGAGCAGCACCCAGATGATTTCTCCCCCCGCCTTGTAGAGCCGGATTTCTTCGTCAGTGATGATTTGTTTTTCGAGCACCTTGGCGATGATGCGCGCGCGTTCGTGCGGGTCGACATAAAACTTGACGGCGAGTTCTCCTGTGCCCTGCTCGCGGCTGATGCCGAACATCAGTTCGGCGCGATGATTGCCGTATAACAGCGCGCCATCCGTGAGGCGGCTGATGACGACCGGGAAAGGGGCGGCTTCGACCAGACTGCGGTAACGCGCCTCGCTCTGGCTGAGCGAGGCGGCAATCTCGCTGTGTTGTGATGCTGCTCTTTCCTTCTCCATAGCGATGGCCGCCATGCGGGCGAATTCGCCGAACAGTCCCAGCTCGGTGTCGTCTGGCCGGTGAGGGTGGTCAAAGTACAGGGTGACTAAACCGAGCACCTTGCCATCGCCGCCCTTGAACGGTATCGCGGTACAGGCGCGAAACCCGGCGCGTGCGGCGAGTTCGCGCAGGGTTGCCCAACAGGGGTGGTTCTGTACATCCTCGACGATAACCGTCTCGCCGCTGTAGGCCGCCGTGCCGCAGGAATAGAGGCCGGGGCCGGGACGCAAACCTTCGATTGCGGTCAGGTAGTAGTCCGGCAGGCCGGGTGCGACGCACTCTCCCAGACAGCCGGTGTGCGCATTTATTTGCAGCACCGAGGCGCGCATTGCAGGGAACAATTTTTCCAGATGCCCGACGGCAATCCGCAGTATGTCGGCCAGCGGCTGATTCGCGATGATCCTGTCCAGCAAATCAATGCGTGCGGTTTGCGTCATGGAGAGTGCTGCGGAAATTGAAGTTGAGGCTGCACCTGGGGTAGTGATTTCGTCGAGCTTGATATTGTTCATGATGGATGCGGCCAAAAAAGTGCCGGAATGGTACTACATATAAGGCCTAATGGCAGTAGGGTGATCCTGATTTTCACGCGATATCTTGGCCGGATGACGGGTAGGGGCTGGAATCGCCAATCGCGCATTGCACAGAGTGCGGTTAACTCTAAGTGTGCGTAAAAAAGGACACCCGGGGGTGTCCTTTTAACATCCGGCTAACATCCGGCGCTATAGCGGAAATTATTCGATCTTGGCGGCTGCGCGCAAGTCGGTGATCGCCTTCTGTATCGCCTGCTGTTGCAGACGTTGTTGCAGCTGCGGTTTCAGTTCGTCAAAGGAGGGTACTTTGAGCGCGCGCACATCGTCCAGCTTGATGACGTGCCAGCCGAATTGCGACTGTACAGGCTCTTTAGTGTATTCGCCCTTTTTCAGGTTCAGCAGGGCGTTAGCGAAGGGTTCGACAAAGTTTTTCGGCACGGTCCAGCCTAGTGAGCCGCCGCGTTCAGCCGAACCGGTATCCAGGGATTTTGCAGCGAGCTTGTCGAATTTTTCTTTCTTGCCCAGTTTGGCGATGACGGTTTTAGCTTCGGCTTCGCTGGACAGCAGGATGTGGCGCGCATCGTATTCCTTGTCGCCCAGTTTGGCTTTGAGGGTCTCATAGGCCTGCTGGAGCTGCGTTTCGTTGACCGGATTATTCTTCAGCTGATTCTGTACATAGGCGTTGACCAGTACGGTCTGCTTGGCAATTTCAATTTGCTGAACGACATCGGCTGTCTTGTCCAGACCGTCCTTGAGTGCGGACTGCACCATCAATTCGCGGCTGATCAGGTCGTCACGAATGGCTTTGCGTAATTCCGGGCTGTCGGTCTGACCCTGCGCCAGCGCGGCGGTCACGTTCATTTCGATGCGTTGCTGGGAAATAGCCACGCCATTGACGATGGCAGCGGACTTTTCTTCGGCGAAAGCGGGGTTGATCGCCAGTGCGGCCAGAATGGCCAGCGCTGCAAATTTACGGGTTTTCAACATATGCATCCTCTTCAAATATAGATAATGGGAAATTTAAATTTCGTCCGGCGTTTTCGCCTGTATGTTGAGTGCATGTATTTCGCGTTTCAACATCTCCTCCAGCGCGGAATATATCATACGATGGCGCGCCATCGTACTCTTCCCGGTGAACTGGGATGTGACAATTTGTAACAGGTAATGACCGCCGCCATCGCGTGCGCCGGCATGTCCGGCGTGTTTATGGCTCTCGTCAATTATTTCCAGAGTAACAGGGTTGAGCGCGGCCAGATGCGTGCGCATTTTTTCTATACGGTTCATGCCGGGAATGCCTTTTTAAAGGGTTTTACGCTGACCCGTTCATATACGCCGCCGGTCAGATAGGGGTCGGCATGGGCCCAGTCCTGCGCTGCGGACAGCGAGGTAAACTCGGCCACGATCAGGCTGCCGGTGTAACCCGCCGCACCCGGATCTTCGGCATCCACGGCGGGGAAGGGGCCGGCCAGCAGCAGGCGTCCCTGCGCCTGCAACAGTTGCAGGCGCGCGACATGTGCGGGACGGGAGGCCATACGCCGCTCCAGGCTATCCGCAACATCCTGTCCTGTGATGGCATACCACATCAGTTGTTCTCCTTTTTTTCATCCACATACTTTGCCAGCCACGCGCTTTGCGCCAGAATAAACACCAGCATCAGGCCGGTGAAGCCGAATAGTTTGAAATTGACCCAGGTGTCAGTGGAATAGTTGAACGCCACGTACAGGTTGATAAAACCGAGCGATGCGAAGAACAGGCTCCAGCTCAGGTTCAGGCGGTTCCACACGCGTACCGGCAGGGCCATTTTCTCACTCAGCAGGGCGCGCATCAGGTTTTTGCTGAACAGCAGATTCGATCCCAGCAGTATCGCGGAAAACAGCCAGTACAGCACGCTGGGCTTCCATTTGATGAAGGTTTCGTCCTGCAGCAGCAGCGTTGCGCCGCCGAATACGCCGATGATGGCAAAACTCACCCAGAGCATGGTATCCACTTTGCCGTGCCGGTATTTGGTCCAGATGATCTGGGCTACGGTCGCGGCGATCGCGATCGCGGTGGCGATATAGATGCCCTGTAATTTGAAGGCGATGAAAAACAGAATGACGGGAAAGAGATCGAACAGCAGTTTCATGGTTTATTTTCTATCGAGAACGAGTGAGGCTGAATTGATGCAATAGCGCAATCCGGTAGGCTGAGGGCCGTCGGGGAAGACATGGCCCAGATGCGCACCGCACTGCGCGCAGTTTACTTCATCCCGGTGCATGCCGTGGCGGGTATCACTGCGTGTGGTAAGGTTTTCGGGCTGAGCCGGCTGCCAGAAGCTGGGCCAGCCGCTGCCTGAATCGAACTTGGCGAGGGAATCGAACAGCGCCGCGTGACAGCACGCGCACCGATAGATGCCCGCATCATGGCAGTTCCAGTATTCCCCGCTAAAGGGCGGCTCGGTGCCGCACTGGCGGCACACCCGATATTGCTCGGGGGTGAGCTTAGCGCGCCACTCGGCATCCGATTTGTTGACGGCTGGATTCATCTTTGAATTCTACAAGACCTCGCCGGCATGGTCGGCCAGTCGCGAGCGTTCGCCGCGCAGCAGGGTGATGTGACCGCCGTGTTCCCAGCCCTTGAATCTGTCCACCACATAAGTCAGGCCGGAGCTGCCCTCGGTGAGGTACGGCGTGTCTATCTGGGCGATGTTGCCCATGCATACTACCTTGGTGCCGGGGCCGGCGCGCGTGATCAGCGTCTTCATCTGCTTGGGCGTGAGGTTCTGAGACTCATCGATGATGATGAATTTGTTCAAAAAAGTGCGTCCGCGCATGAAGTTGAGCGACTTGATCTTGATGCGCGAGCGGATCAAATCACGCGTGGCCGCGCGTCCCCACTCGCCCGCTTCCTCGTCGGACTTGTTCAGCACGTCCAGATTGTCATCCAGCGCACCCATCCACGGCGTCATCTTCTCTTCTTCGGTGCCAGGCAGAAAACCGATGTCCTCGCCGACCGGCACGGTCACGCGGGTGATGATGATTTCCGTATAGCGCTTGGTTTCCAGAGTCTGCATCAGTCCCGCGGCCAGAGTCAGCAGGGTTTTTCCGGTGCCCGCCTGTCCCAGCAGGGTGACGAAGTCGATCTCGGGGTCCATCAGCAGATTGAGCACGAAATTTTGTTCGCGATTGCGTGCGACGATGCCCCACACATTGTTCTTGCTGTGCGTGTAGTCGGTCAGGGTACGAAGCACGGCGCTGTTCTCGTCCTGTTCCAGCACCCGCGCATAAAACGGGGTGTCGTCTTCCTTGTAAACAAATTGATTGATGAAAAACGCGCCGCACAGCGGGCCGTTTATCCGGTAATAAGTGTGGCCGTCCCTAAGCCAGGATTCCATGTCGCGGCCATGCGTCTCCCAGAAATCCGCCGGCAGTTGCAGCACGCCCCCATACAGCAGGTCGGTGTCTTCGAGCACCTTGTCGTTGAAATAGTCCTGCGCTTCCAGTCCCAGCGCACGCGCCTTGATGCGCATGTTGATGTCTTTGCTGACCAGAATGACCGCGCGTTCCGGCTGTTGCTGCTGCATGCCGATGATGACGCCCAGAATTGCATTGTCGGCCTTGCCGAGTTCGAGGTTTTGCGGCAGTTCGTGCCTCACGAAGCTGGTTTGCAGATACAGACGGCCGGTGCAGTTTTTGTGCGCGTCGGATTTGAGCGCGATGCCCTCTTCGATATTGCGCGGTGCATCATTGACGATCTCGTCGAGGAAGCGGCTGGCCTGGCGAGCATTGCGCGCCACCTCGGTCATGCCCTTTTTCTTGTTGTCCAGTTCTTCCAGCACGAACATCGGCAGGCAGATGTCGTGTTCCTCGAAGCGGAACAGACTGGTCGGGTCATGCAATAAGACGTTGGTGTCCAGAATGAATAATTTGCTTTGGGCTGCCGCTTTTCTGCGTGGAGACATGACGTTCCTTTAGGCTAGGGTAGTAACAAAATCGAGAACTTCCTGAGCATGGCCGTCGGCCTTGAGCTTACGCCATTCATGGCGCAGCACGCCATCACGGTCGAATACGAAGGTGCTGCGTTCTATGCCGTGCACCTGTTTGCCATACATGTTCTTCAGCTTGATTACGTCGAACAGTTCGCAGACTGTCTCATCCGCATCGGACAGCAGTTCAAAAGGCAGGCTGAAACTGGCCTTGAAGCTTTCATGGGATTTGAGGCTGTCGCGGGAAATGCCCGCCAGTTCACAATTCGCCTGCTGAAATTGTGCATACAGGTCGCGGAATTGCTGAACTTCGGTGGTGCAGCCCGGCGTGTTGTCCTTGGGGTAGAAGAAAAGAACCAGATGTTTTCCGCGCGCGCCGGCGAGTGTGAAGGTCCGGCCGCCCGTGGCGGGCAGGGAAAAATCAGTGACAGAGTTTTCTGACATGGATGGGCTTTCGTTAAGGTTTCGCCATTCTTGACAATAAATGCAACAAAGGCAAGCGGCGCGTGCGGCTGGGCGCAAGATTGCCGGCCGGAGGGCGTGATTTTTTGGTCACGATGTCCTGCAATGGTTATACTTCCCGGCCGTCATGACTTCAGTCACGAGGTGCGTGGAGGGTGTCGCCGTCATTGCGAACAACGCGAAGCATCCAGAGGCACGTCATTGCGAAGCCCGAAGGGCTGCGGCAATCCAGTCAGTCCTTTATGGGAAAACCACTGGATTGCTTCCCGCCACCCGCCACGACGTTGTCTCGCGGTCGCGGCTAAAGGTGTTGCTGATGAAACAACTAGCCATTCCACTAGGCGAGCAAACTACGCTCACCAAGTGGCTGGTTATCGCAATGACGGATTGGATTGCTTTGCGCTGTATATTTTGAGGGCTTAACGGGCTGTTTTGGGTTGAAAGTGACTCCATGAACGACGAAGATTTCATGCGTGCCGCGCTTGAGCTGGCAAGCCGGGCGCAGGCGGCGGGCGAGGTGCCGGTGGGAGCGCTGGTGGTGAGACAGGGCGAAATCATCGGGCGCGGCTTTAACGCGCCTATTTCGCGTCACGACCCATCGGCCCACGCCGAGATGCAGGCGCTGCGTGATGCGGCGCAACGCGTCGGCAATTATCGTCTATCGGGGTGCGAGCTGTATGTCACGCTGGAGCCTTGTCTGATGTGCGCCGGCGCCATCATGCATGCGCGTATCGCGCGGGTGGTGTACGGCGCGAGCGACTACAAGACGGGGGTGTGTGGCAGCGTGCTGGATGTATTTGGCGACTGCTCCACTTACCACTCACCACTGGCCACTCACCAGCAGGTACGTCTGAATCACCATGCGCAAGTGACAGGCGGCGTGCTGGCCGAAGCGTGCGGATTGATGCTCAGCGATTTTTTCGCGCTGCGCCGCGCGCAACACAAGGATGCCAGGGCGCAGACGGAAATGACGGAATAGCATGAAGATCATCATACGTATTTCCACCCAGACGCTGGAGCTGTTTGACGATGGTGGCGCCATGCTGTGTCGTTACCTTGTGTCGACCGCGGCGAACGGGGCGGGTGAGGTGTGCGGCAGTTATTGCACGCCGCGCGGCAAACATGTGATACGCGCCAGGATAGGCGCGGGTTGCCCCGAAAATACCGTGTTTGTGAGGCGTCGCCCGACCGGCGAAATATACAACCCGGAACTGGGCGCGCAGTTCCCCGAGCGGGACTGGATATTGACGCGGATTTTATGGCTGTCCGGTTGCGAGCCGGGCTTTAACCGGCTCGGCAGCAGCGATACCATGCGTCGCTACATTTATATCCACGGTACACCCGATTCCGTACCCGTCGGTCAGCCCGGTTCGCACGGCTGCATCCGAATGCGCAACGCGGATTTGCTTGAATTGTTCGCGCAGGTGTCTGCGGGTACCGCTGTCGAAATCATCGAATAACCCATACGAAAGATGCACATGACTAACCCTTTTAGCGTAAGCCTGGTCTGCTGGCATGACGGCGAACCTTTGCTCAAATCCGTGCGCGAAGCGGTGTTTATTCACGAGCAGGGCATACCCGCCGAGCTGGAATGGGACGGGCTGGATGAATTTTGCCGCCATGCCCTGGTGCTCAGCCAGCAGGGTGTGGCGATAGGCTGCGGCCGCATGCTGGCGAACGGGCATATCGGGCGCATCGCCGTGTTGCCGAAATGGCGCAAGCAAAGAGTTGGCACGGCTATTGTGGAGGCACTGCTGGATTACGCGCATGCACACGATTACCCTCAGGTGGACGTGGATGCACAGACGCACGCCATACCGTTCTACCGCAGCTTTGACTTTGTCGAAGAAGGCGCAGTCTTCATGGACGCGGGATTGCCGCATATCAGGATGGTGCTGGAGTTGCAGCCTGAAGCAGATAGGAGCTGAAGGTTCGCGCCACCGTCATTGCGATAACCAGCCACTTGGTGAGCGTAGTTTGCTCGCCTAGTGGAATGGCTAGTAGTTTCATCAGGCCGCAGGCCGTGGCATACATGGACGCCCACTTTTGCCAAGCTTTCAATTCATGATTTTGATTAGGTAAAGATTGCAGCCATACATCCGGATTTTGTATGAGGCTTATCGCCTCTATCCCTGATGGAATTTGCTG
>Ga0209231_1000321_pt1 | contig 29342 bp, 43 predicted proteins | sample Deesub45470m_DNA_FD_188086 | JGI IMG/M metagenome (GOLD analysis project Ga0209231, IMG submission 188086) | Deep subsurface microbial communities from North Pacific Ocean - 450_OLKR46/470m Metagenome (SPAdes) (version 2) | ecosystem: Environmental > Terrestrial > Deep subsurface > Unclassified ... | reverse complement strand
ATTCCGGGCGCTGCGGGGGCAACAGGCGCAGCTGGAGCCGACGGTAATACGATTCTGTACGGTGCCGTCGCACCCGCAGCCGGAACCGGCATCGATGGCAACTTCTACATCAACACGGCGACGAACTTCATCTACGGCCCGAAGGCCGCCGGCGCATGGCCAGCGGGTACTTCACTGATTGGCCCAGCGGGCGCGCCCGGTGCGCAGGGCCCCCAGGGAATACAGGGTGTTCAAGGCACCACTGGAGCAACCGGTGCCACAGGCCCTCAAGGGCCAGAAGGCGGCCTGATTTCCACATCGCTGGTGGACGGCGCGACGATCACCGTTGATATTTCAACTGCCTCGACCTTTGATGTGACATTAGGCGGTAACCGAGCTATTGATTTCTCGGGTGGCACGGCAGGTATTAACGGTAAACGGATCATGCTCAGACTGAAGCAGGACGCAACCGGAAACCGTACCGTAACCTGGGGCACGATGGTTCGTTTCGGCATCGATATTACGGGTATCACTCTGACACCCACTGCGTTAAAAACTGATGTAATCGGCGTAATTTACGACCATGCCGCCGCCAAATATGACGTAGTTGCCTACGCTAAGGGGTATTGATATGACCACATGGTACGTCGATTATGATGGTGGCACGGACGCTAACGCCTCGGTGGGTAATGGGGATTCTTTTGCTACGCGCAGAAAAAAGACCAACAACCTCCCGATAGGCGTACTGACCCCCGGAGACACTATCCGGGTAATGGCGAGCCCTGCCCCGACACTGCTGGGAAATACTACTTGGACTGATGGACCGTTGGCTACAAATTTGAGTATAGCCTCGTCCACAAACGCCACTCCCATTGTCATTACGTCTGCTGCGGCGCATGCGCTGGTGACAGGTGACACCGTGATAATAACCAGCCACGCTACGAACACTAGGGCAAATGGAGTTTGGACAATCACGCAGCTTGGTCCAACCACGTTCAGCCTTGACGGTTCTATAGGCAATGGTGTGGGGGTTTACACCGGCGGCTATCGTAAATTTACCAACGCGGTAGTCACGCTGCCAGCACCATGTACGCTACCGATAGCGTTGCATGGTAACCAACTGCAAACTGAAACGTGGACACCGAACACCACGTATGGATGTTCTGCTACCAAACTGACTAATGCTCATCGTGAGGGGGGTGAGTGCCTGAATACGTACACCGCATCCACAGTGGGAGGGACAAAGGTCGCGTATGCCACACTACCCAACTTAGATTTAACCGGATACCAGCAGGTCAGTTTTTGGTTAAGACAGTCAGCGGGTACTCTTTGTGGGTTCCCTTATGGGGGTTCCGTAATTGGGATGACCAGCTTGAGATTGTGCTCGGACACTATAGGGGAGGTCCCTGTCCACACTATGATGTTCCCAACCTTAGCGGTTTTAGGCTATTGGGCACCCCTTGTATATGACTTTGGGGCTGACCTTGGCTCAGGCATCAATTCCATATCCATATACACAGAAACCCCCTACTGGGCCGCCTCCACGTTCCAGTTGGACAACATTATCGCGTGTAAAGCCTCTTCTGCCGCAGACAGCCTGACATTAGCAAGCCTAATTAGCAAAGACCCCGGAGACCACTCATTCGGTGATGGGTATGAATGCTGGCACGCCATTCAGTCGATCAACGGCACGCGAGTCGTCTTGGATGGAACCGTATTAAATGTTCCATCCACCACCCCACAGCGGGGCTATTCCGGCGCAACAGAGACTGTTGCAACATACAAGAGAGAAACTACAAAGACACTGATGTTAGCTGGAGCTGATAACTCCCCAGCCCAACAGACTACTGTCAATGGCACAGCTGGCAACCTGATCACATATTCAGGGGGGTGGAATCGTACAGACATGTCCACTCAAGTAGGGGAAACCTGGTTTGATGGTCAGAATGGGAGAGGGAACGGCCTTTACACGTATAGCAGCGCCACGAATTTTTTATCTTTTGATAAGCTCAATTTTACCAGGTATTACTACGGGCTAGATTGTGGTGGCTACGGGGCTTACGATACCACAATAGGTAGGATCGAATGTTGCAACACCACATACGGACCAATCAACTATGGTGCTTCTGCTCGGACTGTTGTCGATACAGTATCAGCGGTAAATTGTGGTCAGCCCATCTATTTTGGAGTTGGGGCGAGTATCCAGACAGTGGGTCGCGCAGATAACTGTACCGGTGGAGTTGGAATCAACTTGGGTACATCGAGCAACGTTGGTTCGGTGGTTCAAGCAAATAATAATTTAACCACAGGTATACAAGCCCCAACTCTAGGCAAAATAGGTTCTGTGCTGATGGCGGCAGGTAATGGAGCCTATGGAGTCATCATACAGACGGGTTGCAAGGTTGGTTACTTAGCAGCGGTGAATAACCTCTCAGCTGGGATAGCTGGTAGTGGATTTAATTATTCAGTCTCCGGCGGATACACCTTGGGCAACTTCAGCGGAGTATATTCCGGCACTACTGGGGGAACCGGTAATTTCAGGAACTTCACCTTCAACGAAGCGTTAGAAGTGTCACTGACTCAAATAGGCAGCATTATGTACTCCGAGAATCACGACGGAATACCTGGCAACTCTCGAATTTTTTATGACGGTGGACTGGTAATACAACAGACCGGTGTTGTTCATGGAGCTGCCACTAGCGCGTGGCAAGTGTCCCCGACTAACACGGCTAGGACTCAAGAATACCCTCTGGCTCTTCCGCTCGCTCAAATTGCTGTTGGTGCTGCGACCCTAGTCACAGTGAAGGTGTGGTTCCAACGCTCCAACACTGGCTTAACCGGTAAGCTGGTGTGCAAAGGTGGGCAACTGCCTGGCGTAACCTCCGACGTTATAGCCACCATGACGGCGGGTGCAAACACATGGGAAGAGCTGAGCATCTCGTTCACCCCTTCCACTGCGGGCGTTGTTGAAATTGAGGCTCAGTTCTATGGTGGTTCTACATACAGCGGCTACGTTTCTGATGCCACATTCAACCAAGCATAAGGATAAATCATGCCCTATCAGATAATTGAAAAGACTCAAACCGTATCAGGAAAATGGCAAGTGCGCGTGGTCATTGATGCGGATACATCCACCTTCCTGAACTTCCAGATCGAGCCAACACAAGCGGATGTGGATCGTGAGGCCGAAACCTACGCACTAAATGCGCGGATCGCACAACTGCAAAACCAGCCGATGCAGGATGTTCAGCCAGAGGCCAGCTCAACGAAAATCAGCAAGTTGGATTACATGAGCAGGTTCACTGATACCGAACTCGCCACCATTTACACGATGGCAAAGCAGGTTGTTCAGGTTGAAATCTGGCTGGAGAAATTCAAGCTGGCGACGGACGTTGATCTGGCTGACCCACGCACTGCGAATGGGCTGCTCGCACTGGAAGCTGCCGGGCTGCTGGCAGCTGGTCGGGCCACGGAAATTCTCGCATGAAGCAGCTGGCCATCGCTTTTGATCAGCTTGTGAACTGCCTGATTCCTCCGTACTGGGACGCATGGGCAGATGAGACATTCTCTGCACGCTGCTGGCGCAATGGGATGACTTCGCGACGATGGGCAATCATGCGTTCTATAGTTGATGGGCTGTTTTTTTTCGATAAAGCCCACTGTCACACAAGTTTCATAAACGAGATGGGCCGTAAACAACTGCCGACGGAGTACTCAAATGGCACTCCAGTCTAAAGATACGCTGTCGCTGCTATCAACAACGTGGATGGGGAAACCCTTTGCGCAGGTTGAAGCGAAAGCATTGAACACCCAGCGGCTTGATGTTAGCTGGATGGGCAAGCCTTTTGTGGGGGCGACATCCGGTTCGGTTGCAATTTTTCCAGCGCATCGCATGTTTTTATTGTTTTAGAACGTACTTTTGAAAAGAGCTTAATCATGCCTTTCATTACAAAAGCCACCGAATCAACAGAAGCTGAATTGCCCATCAACAACGGTCAATTCTGGAGCGGATCATTCTGGCCAGCCATTGATCCGGCAAAAGTGCGCGCCACACAAAAGATAGACAGCACTGTCACCAGCGAACGGCTGCGCGACGTGCTTATAGAAGCGATCGCCACAGTAAATTCGAAGCTTGCAAACTGGCGTATCACACAGATAGCAGCGGGTCACGACGCTCTGGAAGAGGTCCCCGCAGAAGAGATAGACGATACCTCAATCAACGTCCACCGCTACTGCCGCGCAGTCGGCTGTATTGCCAAAGCCTCACTGATCGAGCGCTACCGCGACTTTGACACCACCGCCGCCGGCAATAAAAAAGCCGACCAGTTGGAAAACCCGATTGATGATCTGCGCCGGGATGCGCGCTGGGCGATTAGCGACATTCTCGGCATAGGTCGCAGCGTCGTGGAGCTGATCTGATGATCGTCACCGCGATGCAGGGAGACACAATTGACGCGCTCTGCCAGCGTCATCTGGGCAGTACCGCCGCCGTCACTGAACAGGTAATGGAACTGAACACTGGATTGGCAGCACTCGGCGCAGTTTTGCCGATAGGGACGCAAGTCGACCTTCCTGACCAGGCACAAGCGATAAACGAGAAACCACTTATTCAACTTTGGGAGTGATCATGAAATACCTTCGACATCGTTCGTTGTTTCTGTTCGGCGGCGCGCTGGTGGCTTTTGCCGCATCACTATGGTCTGACCCAGATCACGGCTTCGCGACCATGCTGGGCGGCCTGTCTCTAGTGCAGGGTGTATGGGCAGTGGCGGCTGCTTTTTGGGCGCACAAAGCGATCTTCGATTATCCATCAGCTGACAAGCGTAACTTGCTCATCAAATCTGCCGAAGGTTCAACCGGTGCAGGGCTGGCTTTGGTCGCGCTGGCTCTGGTATTTTGCGGGCTGCTGATGGTATTCGCACCACGTGCCCAGGCCGCCGCTGATCCGTCATGGTTGCCTGCTGGGTTTATAAAATATGGCCCAACGCTCAAAGCAGAACAGATGCACTACTGGCCAGACCACCCTGATGCAGTGCTATTGGCCGGGCTAGTCGAACAGGAATCCTGCATCACTCTCAAGTCACGCGGCTGCTGGAATCCAGCGGCAAAACTCAAGACAAGCAGAGAAGAAGGTGCTGGCATGGGGCAGATCACCCGCGCCTACAGGGCGAACGGCGCGCTGCGCTTCGATTCACTGTCTGGGCTGCGCAATCAATACCGATCTGAACTCGCCGGATGGTCGTGGGATAACGTTTACGAGCGCCCTGAATTGCAACTGCGCGCCATTGTGCTAATGAGCCGCGATGCTGCGCGCTCTTTCCGCGCTGCCCCGGCGATGCTGGCGTTTGGTGATGCCGGATATAACGGCGGCGTGTCGGGCGTTCAAAAAGAACGGCGCGCCTGCGCGATGTCGGCAGGATGCGATGCCGGGCGTTGGTTCGGGCACGTAGAAAACCACTGTTTAAAATCACGCCGGGTTTTATATGGTAATCGCAATGCATGCGACATCAACCGTGAACACGTGCGCTATGCCGTGCTGATACGCCCTGAAAAATACCGGGAACAGTGGGAGATGATATGAATCCCCAGGCGATAGTGGGCGTGGTGTTGCTGTGGATCGCCAGCCTGGTGGCGGTGGGCGCATGGCAGAACGAGACAGGCCAGACGCAGGTGCGGGCCGAGAGGACGGCAGCGGACAACCAGGTTTTGAAAGCGGCGAACGTGAAGATCACAGAATTGAACGATGAGGCGCGCCGCAAAGAACGTATCTATGCGCAGAATCAGGCTGACATTACCAAAATTTTAGAGAGGGAGAGACAAAATGCGAAACGTAAAACGGCTGCTCTTATTGCCAGCTATCGCGCTGGCGCTTTCAGCTTGCGCGACCCCGGTACCCGCAGCGCACATCCCGCTGGAAGTCAGGGCGGCGCAACTACCACCTCCACCAGCGGACGTGATGATGGAGGTGGAGGCGAACTTTCAGAAGAGGCTGGTGAATTTCTTCTCAATCTCAGTGGAGAAGCCGACGAAGTAGCGCGCCAGCTCACCGCATGTCAGGCCGTGATTCTCAGTGACAGGAGTACGCAATAATGCCGGAACGTATTTTTGATGTATTAAGAGGCGCGGCAAACGAACCATGGCTGATTGGGATGATGGCCTTCTTTGGTGCGTCGTTCGCCGGGCTGGCGAGCCAACTGCGCTCAGGCATCCCTCTAACGACGCGTCTGGTGATCGCCGCAATGCTCAACTCAGGCATTATTGGCACAATCATTGCGCTGATGGGCTACAAGATGTTTGCAGACAACCTGCCATACCTGATAGGACTGTCGCTGCTGGCCGGTATTGGTGGCGCCACCATGATGGATTTTATTCTGACGTTAATTAAAAGGCGGCTCGGTATCGTCATCCGCATTGAGCAAAGCAAGGATAACTAACCATGAAAAAACCCGACTCCCTACGCCGTCACCTGGAAGCATGCATCCCGAGCATGAAGTCTGACCCGCAGAACCTGCACCTATTCGTCGAGAAAGGCAATATCGTCAGCCGATTCGGCGGCCTCTCGTTCGAGTATCGCTACACCCTCAACCTGATCGCCACCGATTTCACTGCCGATGCCAACGATCTGATCATCCCCTTGCTGGCATGGGTACAGATTAACCAGCCGGACATCCTGCAAAATCCTGACAAGCAGGAAAACACCATCCGCATCGAGGTCGAGATACTTGACCAGGACACGGTTGATCTATCCATCCTGATCGACCTGACCGAGCGCGTGATAGTCACCATCAGCCCGACCGGCAGCTATACAGCCACGCAGCCAGATGAACCCGCCCTGCCTGATCTGGATGGCCCGACCGGATGGGGTCTGCTGGTTGCTGGCGCGAACATCAACCAGCCATGAGCGACCTCGCCCCGCTCGATGCCTACTGCGCCGGGCTGATATCCAGCCTGCAACCAGATGAACGTCGCAAACTAGCACGCCAGATCGCTACCGGCATCCGTGCCAACCAAGCCAAACGCATCGCCTCACAACGCAACCCGGATGACAGCCCGTTCGCCGCCCGTAAACCGCAGACCTTTCGCGGCAAGAAAGGCGGCATCCGCCGTGGCATGTTCGCCAAGTTACGCACCTCTCGATTCCTCAAGATGCAGACCAATTCAAATGAGGCGGTCATTACTTTTGCAGGGCAAGTACAACGCATCGCCCAGGTGCACCAGTTCGGCCTACGCGACAAGGTCAACCGCCGTCGCAATATCGAAGTCGACTACACTGCCCGTGAGCTGCTCGGCATCACCTCCGCAGATGTCTCGCTGGTAGAGGAACTGGTACTCAATCACCTAGCGCGCTGAGTTGTGAAGTAGCTAATCACAACACGCGAAGCAAGCCATAAAAAACTGCACACGGCATATTCGCACAATGAATATCGCCGCCCTCTCTCGATTAATTGAAAACCTGATTCGCCTCGGCACGATTGAAGAAATCGACCTGAGCGCAAAATGCTGCCGCGTGCGCACCGGCAAGCTGCTCAGTAACTGGTTACCGTGGCTCACCTTGCGTGCCGGCAGTACACGCACCTGGAACCCGCCCAGCATCGGCGAACAGGTGTTGGTGCTATCACCCAGCGGCGAACTCGCGGGTGGCATCATCCTCACAGGCATCGAATCAGCCGCGCATCATTCGTCCAGCAACAGCCCCGATGAACACATCACCGACTACCCGGATGGCGCGCATCTCGCCTACAACCACACCACCGGCGCACTGGTAGCCAGCGGCATCCAGACTGCGCATATACAGGCTGCCACGCAGGTCACAGTAGATTGCCCGGCGGTACACGCCACCGGCACACTCACCATAGATGGTGACGCCATCATCGGCGGCATCAGCTTCCTTGATCATATCCATTCTGATCCGCAAGGCGGAACAGTAGGAGTGCCACAATGAACACCACAGGCATGAATGCAACCACCGGGAGATCGCTGGGCGACCTATCGCACATCCAGCAGTCCATCCGTGACATCCTCACCACTCGCATCGGCACGCGCACCATGCGCCGCACCTACGGTTCCATCGTGCCTGAATTGATAGACCAGCCGACCAACCCTGCAACACAACTGCGCCTGATGTCAGCCACTGTGATGGCCGTTATTCGCTGGGAACCGCGCGTAATGATTACCAAAGTACAGTTCTTCATTGATATGACAGGGAAAGCTGTTTTCGACATGGAAGGCATCCGCCGTGACGGCCCTCGATCAGATCGCTCATTCAGCTTCAAGGTGCCCGTATGACCGCCATAGACCTCAGCCAACTCAACGCTCCGGACATTATCGAAACGCTGGATTTTGAAGCGATCCTCGCCGAACATAAAGCCTATCTGATCGCGCTCTATCCTATTGAGCAGCAAGCCGCCATCGCTGCCGCACTGGCACTGGAATCAGAGCCGCTGCTCAAGCTGATACAGAACGCCGCCTACCGCGAGACAGTGCTGCGCGCCCGTTACAACGACGAAGCCCGCGCCCTGCTACTGGCGTATGCCAAAGGCGCGGATCTCGATCACATCGGAGCGACCTACTACCAAGAGCTGCGCCTGATCGTCACGCCGGGTGATCTGGCTGCCAACCCGCCTGTCCTCACCGTTTACGAATCGGACGATGCATACCGCATCCGCTTGCAGATGAAGTCGGAGAGTTTTTCCACGGCAGGCCCGACCGAAGCCTATGCGTTCCACGCACGCTCTGCGAGCGGCCTGGTCAAAGACATAAGTGTCACAAGCCCTGTGCCTGGCACGACTGTTGTCACTGTGCTTTCCAGTGAGGGCCAGGGGATTCCTGCGCAACCTGTGCTTGATCTGGTCACTGCCCGGCTCAACACCGACACCATCCGTCCACTCAGCGAAGAGGTGATAGTACAGGCCGCCGAGATACTCAACTACGAGATAGTCGCCGACCTGTATGTCTATCTCGGTCCCGCAAGTGAAGTCGCGCTGACCGATGCGCTGACCGCACTAGCTCAGTTCGCCGCATCTCATCACAAGCTGGGTGAAGACATCACCATCTCTGCGGTCTATGCCGCCGCCTTTCGCACTGGTGTGCAGCGTGTCGTGCTCAACCTCGTAGCAGATCTTGCTGTAGCCAGTCATCAAGCCGCGTGGTGCACCGGCATCACAGTTCGCATTGCCGGAGTTGTGTGATGAGCCTGCTGCCACCCAATACCACGCAACTGGAGCGCGCAATTGAAAAAACGCAGATGCGATTTTCGCCGGCAGCATCTATACCAACCTTGTGGAATGCTCGCACCTGCCCTGCCAACCTGCTGCCGATGCTGGCGTGGTCATCCTCGATCGAGGACTGGGATTACCAGTGGCCAGAACAGCAAAAGCGTGCAGCGATCGAATCCTCGGCAGATATGCATCGTCGCAAAGGCACGCCGTATGCCATTAAATCCGCACTGGCCGTGCGTGGACAACCTGATGCCCTGCTGATCGAGCGCGCCGACTGCGTCAGCCATAACGGCACAGCCACCCGCAACGGATATCGCAGACGTGGCGGCCCCTCACAGTGGGCGACCTATCGCATCATCCTGCAACGCCCGATCACGCTCGACCAAGCAGCCACCATCACCGCAATGCTGGCAACAGTCACGCGCAATTGCTGTCACCTAGTAGCGCTTGACTACAGCCGTGTGGCATTGAGACATAACGGCTACACCACCCGCGATGGTCAATACACACGCGGCATCATCAACTAGCGAGGAATAAAATCATGGTAGCGATAGTAGAAAACCCAAACTATGAGGCTGAGATTTATCAGCTTGAAACGAACGATCCGGTGATGGGAGGACATGACGGGATAGACAACCTGCAAGCCAAGCAACTCGCCAACCGCACCGCCTGGCTGAAGGCGCAGATCGAGTCTGGAGCAGGAAGCATCGCTGCGCATGAATTAACAGTTGACCCGCATCCGCAGTATTCAACACAGGCGGAGTTGGATATAGCGATCGCCAATGCGCTCGCAAGTCTGGGTGGTACGCGAAAGGTGGGAGACCTGTTCGAGCATTCAGGAACCACTGCGCCAGCCGGTGCGCTCGTAGCCCCCATCGCTGCAACGAACGTCTCAAGAGTGGCATACCCTGCCCTGCATGCTCTTTATGCCTCGCAAGGTTATCCATGGGGTGCTGGCGATGGCGCAACAACATTTGGGATACCTTGGTTCCCGGCTAATTACGCGTCGGTGCAGGCAAATGGAAATGTGGGAACATCAACAGTTGGTGAGAATCTTGCACATACCCATGCCGCTAATTTTACTGGTGTTATAAATGGAAATACGGCGGCAATATATCCACAGGTCCTGATCCCGCTGGGGTTTGACGCAGGCCCTAACGTATCTATTCAGGGGGGAGCTGCCAACCTAGCCGCCGGTGTACGCGTCCTGAAATGCGTTCAATATATTTAAGAGGAAATGATGAAAACTAAAATCGCATACTTGTACGACCCGATGACAGGCGAGCTGTTAAGTCAGTATGAGGCTCACGAATCACCACTTGAGCAGGGTGTATTTCACGCGCCAGAGGCATCAACATTTAAAAATCCACCAGCGATACAGGTTGATGCTGTCGCAGTGTTTGATGCGGTAGCAAATAAATGGGCGGTCATGCCAGATTTACGCGGGCAGACGTTTTACGATCAAGTTTCAGGTGAGACGTTAGTTATTGATGCGCTCGGAGCTGCGCCTTCCGGATATGCGACCGTAAAACCTGCGCCGCTATTAATGGCTGAGGCGCAATCTGCTCGGATCGCCGCACTCACTACCGCATATTCAGCCGCCATACAGATGCCAGTAGCCTACCTGTCCACTACTTTTCAGGCCGATGAGTCCAGCCAGCTTGTATTGACTAAGACACTGGTCGCCGGATCCGTGCCGGCAGGTTTCTTCTGGATGGATGAGGGCAATACACAAGTGCCGATGACTTTTGCTCAACTCAAAGGACTGGCAGGCGCGATGCTGATACAAGGGCAGGCCGCATTCGTCAGGTTGCAAACACTTAAAGACCAGGTGCGCGCAGCGGCGACCGTAGCCGATGTGCAAGCGGTGGTGTGGTGATGTACCTGCGCTGCAATTGACCACCCGCGCAGGTTGTGATTCGTTACATCACAACACGCGCAGCCAGCCATAAAAAGCGGTAAAGGGCAGACTTGGCACTGTTGTAACCATCCTTCAGGAGATACAGATGCCAACCGATTACCACCACGGTGTCCGGGTCGTTGAAATCAACACCGGCACCCGACCTATTCGCACCATCGCCACCGCCATCATAGGCCTCGTTGCACACGCAACTGATGCCGATGCTGTCGCCTTCCCGATCGACACACCTGTACTGCTCACTTCTGTGCTGGCAGGTATCGCTAAGGCAGGCGTGCAAGGCACGTTATCCAAATCACTGCAAGCCATCGCCGATCAAACCAATGCGCTGGTCGTCGTGGTGCGTGTCGCCGAGGGTATCGATGATGCGGCAACCAATAGCAACGTCATCGGCACCGTGCTCCCGTCAGGCCAATACACCGGCATGCAGGCGCTGCTGGTGGCGCAAGCCAAGCTCAACGTCAAGCCGCGCATTCTGGCCTGTCCTGGACTGGACACACTGGAAGTCGCCACTGCACTGGTGAGCATCGCCCAGAAACTGCGCGCCTTTGCTTACGTCTCAGCCTGGGCTTGTGCGACCAAGGAAGATGCCGCGCTTTATCGCGTCAACTTCGGCGCGCGCGAAGTCATGGTCATCTGGCCGGATTTCCTCTCATGGGATACCGCTATCAGCACCACCGCTACCGCCTATGCCACCGCCCGCGCCATCGGCCTGCGAGCCAAGCTGGACGAAGAGATAGGCTGGCACAAGACACTCTCCAACATCCCGGTCAATGGCGTCACTGGCATCAACAACGACGTGTTCTGGGACTTGCAAGACCCCGCCACCGATGCGGGCTACCTCAACGCGCTTGAGGTCACCACCTTGATCCGTCATGAAGGCTTCCGCTTCTGGGGTTCGCGCACCTGTTCCGCCGATCCGCTGTTCGCGTTCGAGAACTACACCCGCACTGCACAAGTGCTGATGGACACCATAGCCGAGGCGCACTTCTGGGCAGTGGACGCACCGCTCAACCCATCACTGGCGCGCGACATCATCGAGGGTGTAAACGCCAAATTCCGTGCGCTGAAGAGTCTGGGCTACATCATTGACGGCAGTGCCTGGTATGACCCGGACGTCAACGATGCGGTCACGCTGAAATCCGGCAAGCTGTACATCGACTACGACTACACGCCGGTGCCACCGCTGGAGAACCTCATGTTCCGTCAGCGCATCACCGACCGTTACCTGGTTGATTTCGCTGCCGCGATCGGCGCATAAACACAGGGGCGATTTACGGATCGCCTCTCATTCATTTGAGAAAAGGAAAACATCATGGCACTGCCATCAGTCCTCAAGAACTTCAACCTCTTCAATGACGCCAAAAGCTACATGGGCGTAGCCGAAGACATCAAACTACCCAAGCTCGCTCGCAAACTGGAAGACTTCCGTGGCGGCGGCATGAACGGTCCGGTCGGCATTGATCTCGGGCAGGAAAAGCTGGAACTCGAATTCACCTGCGGCGGCTTTATGGAGCAGGTATTCACCCAGTACGGCACCACCAAGGCCGACGGCGTGCTGCTGCGCTTTGCCGGCGCTTACCAGCGTGACGACACGGCACAGACGCAAGCCATCGAAATCGTCGTGCGTGGTCGCCATCAGGAAATCGACATGGGCGATGCCAAGGCTGGCGATAAAGGCAAGCTCACCGTCAAATCGGCGCTGAGCTACTACAAGCTCTCCGTTGACAACAAAGTCCTGATCGAGATCGATCTGCTCAACATGATCGAGATCGTCAACGGCGTGGACGTGCTGCAAGCACAACGTCAAGCCATCGGTCTGGCATAACGCAATACCTCCCGAAGCAGCACCGCAGCCACCTCTCCCGTCGTGGGAGAGGGTAAACCCCGAACCAATCAAACGAGACCATCATGAGCCTATCAAATAACACCATCACCCTAGATCAACCCATCAAGCGCGGCGATAGCGAAATCACCAGCGTGGAACTGCGCAAGCCCGTATCAGGCGAGCTGCGCGGCCTCACCTTAACCGACCTGCTGCAGATGGATGTCAACGCCCTGCAGCGCATCCTGCCGAGGATCAGCACCCCAACATTGACCGAGATGGAAGCCGCCGCACTCGATCCCGCAGACCTGGTGCAATTCGGTTCAATGGTGGCTGGTTTTTTGTTACCGAAGGCAGTGAAGTAGCACTGCCCGGCCGTGTGGAAGAAGCGATGGCCGACATCGCCGCCATCTTCCACTGGTCACCCGGCGACATGTACCAGATGAGCCTGCCGGAATTGATGGAATGGCGCGAACAGGCGCGTAAACGAAGCGGAGCGGATGAATAACATGAACGAACTTCAACTACGGGTGCAGCTTGCGCTGACAGAGAAAATCCTCAAGCCGCTCAAGGCCATCACGTCAGGCAGCAGCGAAACCGCCAATGCGCTCAAGGCGGCCAAGGATCAACTCAAGGAACTGAACCGCGCCCAGGACAACATCAGCGCCTTCCAGAAAGTATCCAAAGATGCGTCCATCACTGCCAACACGCTGAAATCTGCACAGGCTGAAGTCAAGCGCATCCGTCAGGAAATAGACAAAGTACCCGTCCCAACTCGCGATATGGCACGCGCCTTCAAGGAAGCCAAGGATAGCGCCTTAAAACTCAAGCAAGAACACAACGAGCTGATCGTCAAACAGCAACGCCTACGTGACACACTCAAAGCCAATGGCATCGCCACCGGCAACCTCAACGCTAAGCAGAAAGAGCTGAAGAGCCAGATGGCGCTGGCCACCGGTGAGGTCAACAAGCAAAGCGAAGCGCTGCAAGTGCTCAACAAACGCCAGCAAGCCCTGCACGCCGCCCGCGCCAATTACGACAAGACCATCAGTCAGCGCGATAAGCTGGCAATGGCAGGTGCCACCACCACGGCGGCTGGCGTGGCAATGAGCATGCCGATCTTAAAAGCGATCAAGGATTACGCAAGCTTCGAAGATGCCATGCTGGGCGTAGCACGGCAAGTAGATGGTGCCAAGGATGCCAACGGAAACTACACCAAGAGCTACTACGAAATGGGCGATGCCATCAAAGCGATGAGCGAACGACTGCCGATGACAAGTATCGAATTCGCCAACATCGTCGAGGCCGCAGCGCGCATGGGCATACAAGGCAAGAGCGACTTGCTTACCTTTGCTGAAACAGCCGCAAAAGCCGCCATCGCATTTGACCTCCCAGTGGACGAACTCAGCGACCAGATGGGCAAGATCGCCGCGCTGTATAAAGTGCCGATCAAAAACATCGGCCAACTGGGCGACGTGATCAACTTCCTGGACGACAACGCCCAATCCAAGGGCGGCGACATCATCAACGTGATGCAGCGTATCGCCGGTACCGCCGACAGCGTCGGCATGAAATACCGCGAAGCCGCCGCGCTGGCCAGCACCTTCCTTAGTCTGGGCGCCAACTCAGAAGTCTCGGCATCAGCATCCAATGCGATGATGACGAACCTATCAATCGCGACCATGCAAAGCAAAAAATTTCAGGAAGGGCTGGCGATGCTCAGGCTGGATGCCAAGGGCGTGCAGCTCGGCATGAGCAAAGACGCTACCGGCACCATCCTCAAGGTAATGGACGCCATCAAATCGCTGCCGCAGGAAAAACAACTCGAAGCCACCACGCGGCTGTTCGGCAAGGAATTCGGCGACGATGCCGCAAAGCTGGCATCCAACCTGGGCGAATACCGTCGTCAACTCGAGTTGGTCAACGATGCCAAAGCAAACGGCTCGATGGATCGCGAGGCGTTGACGCGTACACAGGCACTCAGTGCGCAATACGATCTGGCAAAAAATAGCCTATTCAATATGAGTTCTGATCTTGGTTTGGTGTTAAAGCCTGCGCTGGTGGATATTCTCGGCAGTATTAAGGATGTACTGAGGGGCATGCGCGACTGGGTGAAAGAGCATCCCGAACTGACTGCCAACCTGATGAAGACCGCCGCCGTCATCGCTGGTGTCGTCACTGTGGTGGGTGGCTTGATGCTGGCCATCGCCGCCGTGCTGGGGCCTTTTGCCATACTTAAATTCACGCTCGCAGTGCTGCCGATCAAGGGCATGGCGGTATTTTCCATGCTCAAGACCATCGGCACTGGGCTGCTCTGGCTGGGACGATTACTGTTTATGAATCCGCTTGGCTTGGCGATCACCGCGCTTGCCGTCGGTGCCTTGCTGATCTACAAGTACTGGTCACCGATCAAGACATTCTTCGTCGGCCTATGGGACGGTATCGCCTCGGGCTTCACCAAAATGGTTGAATGGATACGCGACAAACTATCTTTCCTCAAACCGTTGCTCAAGTTTCTGCCGGGCCCCATCGGGCTGGCACTGTCAGCAGTCGCGGCGGTATCAGGCCCGGCAACGGCAGCGCCTATTAAATTCGACACCCGCCCGCCGGTGATGTCGGCGGTCGCTAAGTCTCAACACTCAGCATCCGGACAGATCGTCCAGAACATCTACCCATCAGCAGGCATGGACGAGAAGTTGCTTGCGCGCTATGTCGGGCGTGAATTCGAGCGCATCGATCGCAACAAAGCCGCGCAGGCGCGCAGCCGACTGACCGACAAGGAATAGCGCATGTTCTCTCAATCCTCCGTCATGATGGCACTCGGCCTGTTTGTATTCGGCCTCAACACCGTGCCTTATCAACAACTGCAACGCCAGACCAGCTGGCGACATCCGTCCAGCTCGCGGGTAGGCCGCCGTCCGGCACGTCAGTTCATCGGCCCCGGCGACGACAGCATCACCCTGAGCGGCACGCTCTACCCGGAGATCACCGGCGGCAAAGTCACCCTATCCATGCTGCGCTACATGGCTGAGACCGGAAAGGCGTGGCCACTACTGGAAGGCACCGGCTGGTTCTACGGCCTGTTCGTCATCGAGGACATCAGCGAAACCGGCAGCCTATTCTTCGGTGATGGCAGTGCGCGCAAGATCGAGTTCAGCCTCAAGCTCACCCGAGTGGATGAAGATGTGCCAGACATCGTCGGCGTCGTCACCAACGAGCTGATGGCGCTGCTATGATCGGCGATACCTCTTATAAACAGCCCGCCTTCCGTCTCAACGTGGACGGCCTGGACATCACCACCACCGTGCAGGACAGGCTGATAAGCCTGACGCTCACCGACAATCGCGGCTTCGAGGCTGACCAGCTCGACATCACACTAGACGACAGCGACGGCAAGCTCGATCTGCCAGCACGCGGTGCAGAAGTGCGATTGTCCCTCGGCTGGCAGGATAGCGGGCTGGTAGATAAGGGCAGCTATACCGTGGACGAAGTCAGCCACAGCGGCGCGCCCGACACCCTCACCATCCGCGCCCGCAGCGCGGATCTGCGCTCAGGCCTCACCACCCAGCGCGAACGCTCGTTCCACCAGCAGACAGTCGGCCAGATCGTTAACACCATCGCATCTGAGAACGACCTGCAGCCGATGGTCTCCACCGCGCTGGCCAGCCAGCTGGTGGACCATATAGACCAGACCAACGAATCATCCGCCAACCTGCTCACTAGGCTGGCCGCGCAGTTTGATGCCATCGCCACCGTGAAGGGTGGCAGGCTGCTATTCATTCAGAGTGGGGGAGGGGTCACTGCCAGCGGCCAGCGCCTGCCAACGGTGGTACTCACACGTCAATCAGGCGACAGTCACCACTTCACCATGGCCGAGCGCGACAGTTACAGCCAGGTGAAAGCCAGCTACAACGACACGCATTCAGCGGCCAAGGGCGAAGTGATCTGGGGCAAGGCCGAAGACGATGCCGAACATAATCGCCCGGCGCCGGTAGTCGTCATCCCCACCGGAACCTACAAACCACTGTCCGGACTGAGCAAGAGCCACGCTGCCGCGCATAAGCTGGCGCGCAAGACCTGGCGCAAGATGACCACCGCGCAACGTGCAGGCTATATCGGCGTCAAGGTAAGTTACAACGACCGCAATCTGGGCGTCAGTGGAGAAGTGCCTTATGGCCTCGCCGAAGAGCAGGCCGAGAAAACCGCCGCTGCCAAACTGGCCAAGAAAGACGCCGCCCGCCTGGCAACACCGACAGTCGCCATTGAGAGCAGCGCCGACAACACCAAGACCCTGCGCCACGTCTATGCCAGCCAGGAGAACGCACGTCGGGCAGCGCGTGCCGAATGGCGCAGACTCCAGCGCGGCATGGCCGAGTTCAGCATCACCCTGGCACACGGCCAGCCCGAGCTGATCCCCGAGACACCCGCCACCGTGCAAGGCTTCAAACCCGCCATAGACAGCACCGACTGGATCATCATCAAAGTCACCCACGCCCTGAGCGACAGCGGCTACACCACCCAGCTCGCGCTGGAGATCAAGGCAACGGAGATTGCAGGTTAATAATCCACAAAAACGGTGGACACTTCTGTGGATAAGTGACAAAAAAGCCCGCGCATCAAGGTGATGGCGGGCTGGTTAAACATCATTCAATAGATTCAGGTTCATGTATTGTTCTAATAACAATTCGTTTCGGCATCATTTCATTAAAACTTGGATCAAATACTCGCTCCAAAGTCACATCAGCCGTAATTTTAGAGCGCCCATATAATTCACTTGGGTCTATAGTCGGGTCGATTTCTATTTTAAGCCGATTTGTTACCCCTGTAATTGAGCCTGCCCAACCCGTTTTTTTATTATCCAAATCTGTCGCACGAAGCTCAATTTCAACCCCGGAAATTTCCTCAAAACGGTTGTTCTTCTTAGCCACATATTTAGTTGGAATTTTTGCAATTGTTGCTGCAGGAATTGCCGCCTTAACCTCACCTTCACCTAATGAAATTGACGCACTTGGGTCATGTTGCATAGGCTTGAAAAAGTTTATGGTTTGCTTGGCAATCTCGTCTTTATTTCTTACACGCTTTGCAAATTCCTGTTTTACCAGAATACGCATTTCATCACTCAACTCGCCAGCGGGGAAGTTAATAATCATACTGTTTGGGCTATTGGTGATAAGCGAGCCAGTATTTGCAGACGCATCAGCATTATTATGGGTTAATACCCCATATCCATAAGTCAGCGCACCGCCCAACAAAGCGCCAATAACTATGCCTCTCATATTTGTATCGTGCAACCACAATAAAAACTCATCCATCTTCTCCTTGCTGCCGAAGATTAATTTTATCCCAATATCTTCGATTAAACTGCCAGATTCAATTCTCTCAACAAAAATTTGTTGCCCTTGTATTTGAATATCTGAAATACCAGAAATAACAGATGATGCTGAAGCCAGCAAGGAATTCAAGGATTCTAAGGCTCTCACAACCTCATCAATAGGCACAGGGTCTTTAGTTTCGTACTTTATTCTATAAGACAGATTAACGACATGCTGATGCGACATAAAGGCTCCCTTATTGATTGAATTGATTCCAAAACATCGAACATATAAAACTATTGATATAACCAGCCCACTATTCCTCGGTAATAATTACCGGCTTATGATTCCCGCTATCTCGCGAGCTCATCGCTCGCTCAAATTCCTGCCAATCGCCTAAAATGACTGTTTGAAGGCCCTTCTCTTTTCGAGCTCTTCACACTCTCTGGTTCCAGGTAAAGACGAAATCCATGCCTTGTTTTCATCTGTAAACGAGACTTCCGGTAAATCCAGTTCTCGTGCACATTCCCGTATAAAGTCGTTAATGCTGGCGGCGTTGTAAAGTACATCATTCGTGCCGACAGCTCTGTGAAATGCTTTGATGACCGCATCGGGCCTTTCGCAATACACGTTGAGCTTGTTTAGAGCTGCCCGAGCCAGATTGATGTCCCACTCTGCGGGGTTCAGCGGAGGCTGTTCATTCCACACTGTGTTAGCGTACACGTGATTGATGGCTTGTAGTGCCTCGAAGAGTGCTTGTTTACGCTGGTCAAGAACGTGTTGCCTGCGGACATCCTTCTGACTCTTTTGGTAAGCACTAATGCTGAAGTAACCTGCAAAAATGGCCGCAAGTACCACACCGCTAAAAGCGATCCATGGTGCAGAATCATTGGATATCGTTGTGACGATAGCCTTAATTTCTTGAAGTAATTTGATTGCTTCTAAATCCATCTCGTTCTCTCCATTCTCCAAAAGCGTGAATTCACCAACCCGTATACCAATGAATCGCCCCAGCATAGAAGTGGGGCGAGTAAGGCGATGAGGGCGAGTGTGCGGATCATTTATTCTTAGTCAAATAAATCATGATCTGGCAATTCACCAGTTTCAAGAAGATTTAGAAAACTAACTGGGGACATGGCGTAACAGCCTTTCGATCTTGCCGCGGATAGTTTTGCTGGTCCAGCATTCGGCCCAGCACACAAATATAGGAGATTTGCTGTAACCGTCTTAACTACATGCATCCCTTTAGCAATTGCCTTCGCCTCAAGTTTTGCTCTTTGCTCTTTTGGAAATCCTGTAAAAAGTATCTCTGGTGGGCGCGTTATTGCATGTAACGGTTCTGGTGCTGGCGGATACGGCACTTCAAGTAGTTTTTCTGAGCCATTCAAATACTCGATCACGCGATATTTAAGAAATGTCTTTGTACGCTCATCTGCTGTATCGAACCCAATGATGTACTTGCCCTCTTCTCGCCAGGCCTGGTGTAAATCAAATGTTTTAATTTCTCCCTGGGCGTCCTTATATTTAAAATTCATTGTCACGCCTTCTTCACTTGCGCTGATTCCGCTGCCAGAGAGGCAGTTCCCTCGATGATCGACTTACCCGATTCATCACTATGCTCATAGTTGTCCAGCAACGCGCGCTGACGCGGGCTGATGCCGGGAAGCGCCGCGCTGCGCGTACCGGTCAGGATGTACATCACATCCGCACCATATCCGGCCAAGGCCGCTAATACATCTGCACCAGGCACGGCCCCTCGTTCGTATTTACCCCACATCTCACGACTTACACCTGCAATATTTCCAGCTTCCGCTTGATTTAAATCCAAGCGAACCCGTTCTTCTTTCAAACGCCCACCAAAAAGAGAATCAAAATTCATAATTATTTGTTGACATAGAGAACTTTAATTCTCATAATTGTATTCACTTTAAACATTGATTGATTCTAGCCATGACCACTTCGGATAGCAAACCCAAACGGACACCGCTGATCGTGCATTTTCGGGAAGACGACCGTCAGCGACTACGCGCCGTGGCCGAAAACACCCAGCGCAGCATGAGCAACCTGGCTGCCGAATTCATCCGCGACGGCATTGCCCGTCAGGAACAACAACGCAAGCAAACCGCTTAGTCAAATCATAGCCATGAAAAAGCCCACCATCATGCAACACGGTTCGCACACCCTGATCGGCATCATCCGCGACGCAGTCGAGGTGTGGCGCAAGAAGAACAGCTGGAGCCGCGAGACCGCCGCGCAGATGATCGTGGAAGCGCACGAGCAACACGGCATGCAACAGGTCAGCGGCATCGTGTTCGACCCGCATACCCGCGATGCGTATGGCCGCATGAAGGTGAACGCCGACCGCATCTTCCGCTGGCTGGACGATGTCACCAAAGACAATAACCTGCTGCCTGCAAACTTCATCCCGTCCATCCTCGCCGCCCTGCCCGCCGATCTGCGCATGAACGCAGTCAACCGCATGTTGATGCCGGTCGGACTAGCCTGTCGCAACATCAGCACGGAAGGCACGACTCAACCGCTGGTGATGCTGAAGGAAATGCTGACTGAAGCGTCCGATGCCGAAAGCGCAATGGCCGCACTGGTAGATGGTGTTGATCCAGGAGAACTGGAAAAAGCGCATAAGGAACTGAGCGAAGCAGTCGCATCTTTCACCAGGGCGCGCAACACCATCGAAACCATGATGACAGGAGAGCTACCATGACCAGCAGGATGCGCATCAAATGCCCGCATTGCGGCAACAGCGCCACGATACGTACCAGCAAGGAAATGTCGCCGATATCCAGAGAGGTGTATTTCCAGTGCAGCAACTACGAATGTGGACATTCGTGGAAGTCCCTGCTCTCGGCTATATGCACCATCGTGCCATCGTGCATGCCTAATCCGGACATCTACATCCCTCCATCTGAAAAGCAGTCAGCAGCACCTGTGCCTAGCGGCTAACCGCAAGTAACCACCCCGAACACTACCCATTGAACATGCCTGAACTGAGGCATGCGGGATTTTTTTACCCAAAATTTACAAAGCACACGAGCGATGAACCCAAGACTACATTCCGAAATCACGCAGCTGCTCGACAGAGACTATGCGTTCAAGCACCAGGGCGAATGGTTGCGCGGTGGCGTCTGCCCGTCCTGCCACAAGAAAGAGCTTTTCACCCACGGCGATGAACCTTGGGTATTGCGCTGCGGACGGCTGAACAAATGCGGTGCGGAATTTCATGTCAAGGAACTGTATCCGGAACTCTTCAACAACTGGAGCGAACGCTATCAGGCCACACCCGCCGAGCCGAACGCTTCCGCTGATGCCTATCTGGCAGAAGGTCGCGGCTTTGACCTCACCAAAATCAAAGGCTGGTACGCTCAAGAGAGCTATTACGACCACAAACAGAACATCGGCTCAGCCACGGTGCGCTTTGCCCTGCCTGGTGTCGGTTACTGGGAACGCATCATTGACCAGCCGCACCGTTTCGACAAGCGCAAGGCCAATTTCAACGGCGCGTATAGCTGCACATGGTGGCAAGCACCTGGCATGGATCTGGCAGCGGATACCGTCAAGGAAATCTGGATCACCGAGGGCATCTTCGATTCCATCGCACTGCTGCACCACGATGTCGTCAGCGTCTCGGCACTGACCTGTAACAACTACCCCGCCGCCGCACTCAAGATGCTGGCCGATCAGTGCCACGCTCTCGACCGCAAGCGCCCAAAACTGGTCTGGGCGTTGGATACTGGCACAGCCGGAACACGCTACACCCGCCAGTGGGTAGCCAAGAGCATCGAGGATGGATGGGTCGCCGTCGCTGCGCAACCGCCCGATGCTGGAAAGCTCAAGCTGGACTGGAACGAGCTGCACCAGCGCGACCGCCTGAACGACAAGACACTAACCGAGGCGCGCTACAACGGCGCGCTGCTCATTGCCAAGAACGCGCAGGACAAGGCGCTGTTGATGTACAACCACGACGGCTACAACAAGTTCTACTTCGGCTTCGCCAGCCGCATGTACTGGTTCGAGCTGGACCTCGGTAAATTCGGCAAGGCCAAAGAAGAGATCGGCAAGGCGCACGATGGCGAACTCTCCGACATCGAGCTGCGTGACCGTGCATTGCTCGAATCTCACACACTGAGCGAGATCGCCAACTGCCTTTTCAGTGCCCTTTATTATCAGGCCAGCCCGCTTACTGATGAGTCCTGGTACTACCTGCGTGTGGATTTCCCGCACGACGGCGCGTCCATCAAGAACACCTTCACCGGATCGATGCTCACTTCGGCGGGCGAATTTAAAAAGCGCCTGCTGTCCATCGCACCAGGTGCAGTGTTCACCGGCAACAACAGCCAGCTCGACCGAATCCAGCAACGCCAACTATTCAACATCAAGACGGTTCAGACCATAGACTTCATCGGCTACAGCAAAGAGCACAGCGCCTATGTGTTCGGCGATGTCGCCATCAAGAACGGCAAGCTCTACGAACTTAATGAAGAAGACTTCTTCGACCTCGGCAAGCTGTCAGTCAAGTCACTCAACCAGTCTGTCACGCTGTCCATCAACGCTGACCTCAAGGCATTCAAGGAAGACTGGATCAACCTGATCTGGCGCTGTTTTGGTGCCAAGGGCATCGTGGCGCTGGCTTTCTGGATGGGTTCATTGTTCGCCGAACAGATCCGCGCCGAGCATAAATCCTATCCCTTCCTTGAGATCGTCGGCGAGCCAGGTGCGGGTAAATCCACCCTGATTGAATTCCTCTGGAAACTGCTAGGCCGCCGCGACTATGAAGGCTTCGACCCTTCCAAATCCACACTGGCCGCCCGTGCGCGTAACTTCGCCCAGGTCGCAGGCATGCCGGTGGTGCTGATCGAGGGTGACCGTGGAGGTGAAGACAAGGCGCACGCCAAAGGCTTCGACTGGGACGAACTCAAGACAGCCTACAACGGGCGCTCGGTGCGCTCACGCGGCATCAAGAACGGCGGCAACGAGACCTACGAACCGCCCTTCCGTGGCGCGGTCGTCATCAGCCAGAACGCCGATGTCGCCGCTAGTGACGCCGTGCTGCAACGCATCGTGCATATCAACTGCGATGTCTCATCGCACACCCAGACCACCAAGCTGGCAGCCGAAAAGCTGGAACGCATGAGTGTCGAGGACGTATCTGGCTTCACCATCAAGGCAATCAGTGCTGAAGCTCAGGTGATGGCTGCATTCAAGACCTCTACCAAACAATACGACGAGCAGATGCAAAAGATGCCAACGGTCAAGAACCTGCGCATCATCAAAAACCACGCCCAGATCATGGCTCTGGTGGATGCGCTGGCCAGCATCGTCCCGCTCACCGAAGACATGGTGATCAGCGCACATAAAGAGCTGCTCAACATGGCCGTGGCACGCCAGCAAGCCATCAATGCCGACCATCCGATGGTGCATGAATTCTGGGAAATATTCGACTATCTGGACGGCGAAGACGACCCACAGCTCAACCATGCACGCGGCGATGGCCTGATCGCCGTCAACCTCAACCATTTCATCATGCACGCCGCAGATAAACGCCAGCAAGTGCCGCCGATCAGCGAGCTCAAGCGCGTGCTCAAAACCAGCAGAACCCGCAAGTTCATCGACATTCGCGCGGTTAACAGCGGCATCAACGAAGCCTACAACCAGCGCAAAGCACACAACGCACCCCGTCTGCCAGCCACGCTGAAATGCTGGGTATTTGAAAACAATTCATCCAACAAAAAAGGGAGACCAACATCATGAAAACCATCGCATTACACCCTGAGTTAAGGGCATCCGAAGTCATGGCAATCGCACGCCGTATCGGTGGACGCATCGTCTGGCTGGGCGGGCATCTGTTCATCCAAGCAACCGGAGCCGCGACATGCTCACGCTGATCAGACAACACATCCGCCGCAGCTGGAAAACCATCGTGCGCATCTACGACTTCATCCTGGACACGCACTACTACTGGCGTGTGCGACGTTACCGGCTCGGCTATGCCATCGAACTGGCCAGAAAAACTTTTAATTATTAACAACGAAGGAGACCAAAAATGAGCGAGTACACAGAACAACTTTATTACACGCTGGCCAAGCGCGTGCCGGCAATGGAAAGAGATTTCACCATCGAAACGAACTACGGCCCGATTCAATTCTATGGGGATGAAGCGAAATCCGTCATCACCGCCGTACGTAAATTGTTGGAGCGGCAATTGAAGGCGGCTGAAAAGGCGCAAGCAAAGGCGCAAGCGCGGAGTGAATCATGAATTGCGACTGCATAGCAAAGTATGAGAAAGCGTTGCTAGAGAAACTTCAGGTTTCTTCGCCCTATAAAAAACCCGTCAAGCGACTGGAGATAACGGGTGTCACTTTTGCAGTGACTGATCGCAATGTGACGCTTCGATCATGCAGCAAAGTAGAGATTGAGCTGGACGGGCAAAAGAAGCTGGAACACTCGAACTTTATTCATAACTTCTGCCCGTTCTGCGGCATTAAACAGGAGGAAAAATCATGAGCACCCTTCCACCACCGGTTGAAATTGAAACCATCACGCTGTTAGCAGCACGTCAACAGCACCCGGAATGTTTCCCGCCACCATCGCGCCGTTCTGCGCACCATCAGGCCAGCAACAGTCGCGAACATAAGGTCGCTGTGCTGATCAAGGCATCACTGGATGCTGCGGTTGAGTTGGACTGGCTGAAAAATGTTGCCGGCGTAAAGCTGGAACAACGCGATACCTGTAAACAGATTATCTCGCGCATCTATGCCGCATGCGAGGAGATGGGCATCGTGATCGATGTAGAGGATGTGGCTGGCCATTATTGCGATGAGGGGAACTGATCATGGCCGGATCAAAAACCAAGCGCAGAAAAGCCTATCGCCAGAAACACGTCCGCATCCCGGTCACCAGCCTACGCAACGAGTTCGGTCTAGTGCTGCATATGGCGGTGACCACCGCCCGACTCGGCTATTTTTCCTACACGCAATACCAGCGCATCGGCCAGGCAATCAACACCATCTGGGGCGCTCTGTTTCTCAGCCCACCGAAAGATAAGTCCGTGACGCTCGTTGTGGAAGGTGCGATGCGCGCGATGAACGAAGCCGGGACGCGCGGTGATAAGTCTGGCGTATGGGAGCTGCGCGAACTGGAACAAGCCGCCGTGCTGGCCGGCATTGCGAAGATCGAAGAGCAGCTACCCAAAATGGACGTGATGGTGCTGTACCAGTCGATGCAAAAGCTCAAAACGATGCCACAAATGGATGCAATTGATGCAAAGCAGTTTTTCATCGGAACAGAAACCAAAATCACCAAACTTGAAGGGGGTACAGCATGAAACCGAGCATGTCAGGCTCATGGACTGAGCAAAAAATGTTTCGCATGGGATATCTAAAATCATCTGATCGTGCTGGTTGTCACAACTGCATATTATCTGAAGATGTTATTTCCATGCCTGACACCGATTATGAAAGAACGCACCTGCGCTGCAAACGTGGAGAGTTTGCTACCACAAAAACTGCCATCTGCAATGAATGGATGACCAAATGAACACGACCACAACCACAATTCGTCCGGACATCCTGCTTCAATCCGGGAACTACTTCAATTTTCTGAATCCGGAATCATGCGAGGTCAGCATCGAGGATATCGCACACGCGCTGTCGCATATCTGCCGCTTCGGGGGACACAGCAGCGAGTTTTACAGCGTGGCACAACATTCCGTTCTGGTCAGCAAAGAGCTGGAGTTATGCGCAAATGTCTGGCAGGAAACGGATGCAAAAGTTGATATCAAACACTGGGGAATGATCGGCCTGTTACATGATTCAGCCGAGGCTTTTATCGGCGATATCCCTTCGCCTCTCAAACAACTACTGCCGGATTACAAGGTGATTGAAGAGCGCATCGAGCGCGCCATCTTCCCAATCTTCGGCCTGCCCTACCCGCTACCCGCTGCGCTGAAACAGGTTGATCTGGTGCTACTTGCCACCGAGCAGCGCGACCTGATGCCGGAACACGATGATGAGTGGGCGATCATCAAAGGTATCAAACCACTTCCAAAGTTGGGAACCTCTGCAATCAGGCCATGGGACTGTGAGCGTGCATTTGCTGAATTCATAGCTAGATATGAAGAGCTAGGCGGGGTGATGGGATGATCCCCCTCGACTCCATCACTGCACTTCACGCCCTGCTGATCACGCTGCTATCTTCGATCACGCCTGACCACATCAACGGCGCGATCGAGGCGGTGGCCGGATTCTTTGTACTCAACCATTGCCGTGTGCTGCATGCCCACAAGGAAACGCGCGGGGTGTCCATCGTCAGCGCGGTGTTCTTCCTGTGCTGGGGTTTCTGGAATCTCTACTACTACCCTCACCTCAACCAGCCGATCAGCTTCTACGGAGGCCTGTTCGTTGTCGCTGCCAACGTTCTGTATATCGGAATGATGGTGCGCTACCGCTTTGCACAGCTGGATGACGCTTTTTATCTGGGAGGTGGAAAGTGACTATATCAACCTGTATCGGATGCGGCTGCGATGACGACCATGCCTGTTGCGGCGGCTGTTATTGGCTGCGCGTGGACGAGAGCATAGGGAAAGGTGTCTGCAGTCAGTGTGAAGAATACCTACCTGCATGGGAAGCTGGGGTGCGCGTGAGGCGGTACCGCCCGAGCAATGGTACAGAAGGGGATTGTTTTATCGGATCGTGGTGTACCAGGTGCGCACGTGATGGATCGCTGCAGAAAGGTGATCCGATCGATGAATGCGATGACAACGAAACTTGCAGCATCGTGAGTATCACAATGGCATTCAATATAGAAGATGCAGAATACCCAACCAAATGGCAGTACGACAAGGATGGTCAGCCGCGTTGCATCGACTTTATTCCTGCCGGAGAAATGATACCTGCACCGCGCTGCGAGAATACGGTTGATATGTTCGAGGTGCAGCGATGACTTCTCCTCTCTTTCGCATCGATCTGTTGCGCACCTTCTCCGCCGACGGGAACATCTACCGCGCATTCGGTCATCTGGTGGCCAGCCGCATGGGCACGCTGCTGCTGGTGCCTTTTCATCTGGTGATAGGTCGCTGTGATGATGTAGTAGACGGTTGCCCGGTGCCGTGGGAAGAGGTGTTCGCTGTACTGGAATATCCGGCGGTGAATCCGCTCACCAACCCTGCCCAATGGAACGGGGCAAGTAACGCGATGAGAACCTTCGCCCGCCTCGGACTCCATTTTACTGGATGCGTGCTGGACACCATCACGCCAATGGTGAACGGAAAGGAAACAACGCTGCGCCTGGTGCATCCATGCGGCGTGAGATATGCGGAGGTGATGCCGTGAAAAAAACCAACTATAAAAAGCGCAAGCGGCGTTTTAAGTGAATCCAGCCCAGCAACAGGGCTAACCCAAGCCGGTGAGTGGGGTAATAACCGCCGGCAGGCTGCGATGCTTATCTCCTTTCCAAGCAGGCGCAGCCACCCTACAATTTTATAGCGATACCCATGCCAACCATCCTTCCACGTTTCATTCGTTACCGCGATGCCCCGGATTATCTGGGCATGTGCCGTGACGTATTCGATTCGTCGGTAAGGCCATACATGATAGAAATCCCCATTGGCGGACGAGGCGTGGCATTCGATCGGCTTGACTTGGATGCTTGGGCGGCTCAGCATAAAAAAAGCAACGGCAAACCGCCGAAGTATGGAGACCAACCATGGCAACAACCCGAACACGCGGGATCTCGCTTGAAAAAGACGGATCACGAACTATCAACAAGGTCGTCAAGGGAGAACGCATCTTCCTCCGGCTCGGCAAAGTCTCACAGGACGAAGCCGAACGCCATCTCGCCGACGAGATCCGCCAGCGTCAAACCGACCAGCATCGTCGAGCAAACCATAGGCCTCTGTTTGCAGATTGCGCAGCGCGGTACCTGATCGAATCAACACATAAACGCTCGGTTGAGGTGATTGCTTGGCACATCCAGTTACTACTGCCATTCATCGGCACACTGGAGATCAGTCACGTACACGATGCGACGCTGGAAGATTTCAAGGAATCACGTCACCTGGACGGAGTCAGCCCGACCACCGTCAATCGATCACTTGAAGTAGTGCGCACTATCCTCAACCGCGCTGCTCGTGCCTGGCGTGATGACAATGGCCAACCATGGCTACTCACGGCGCCGCCGCTGATCACCATGGAACAAGAGCATCGCCGCCCACCTCACCCACTCAGCTGGGATGAACAAGACGCCCTGCTGCCACTCTTACCTAGTCACCTGCCGACGATGGTGTTGTTTGCGATCAACAGCGGCCTGCGTGATGAGAATGTGTGCGGATTGCGCTGGAGCTGGGAAAGGCCTATTCCGGAAGCGGGACGTAGCGTGTTCATTATTCCGTCAGGTGATTACAAGACTGCCGTGAACCATGTTGTCATTCTCAATGACGCGGCATGGCGCATCATCGAGGCGCAGCGTGGCCAGCATCCTGATTTCGTATTCACCTACCGTGGCCACCGCGTTGACACGATGAACAACAACGGCTGGCAACACGCTAGGGCAAAGATAGGACTGGAAGACGTTAGGATCCATGATCTGCGCCACACCTACGCCAGCAGATTGCGTCTGGCCGGCGTCCCACAGGAAGACCGCAACGCACTGATGGGCCACAAATCAGCATCCATCCCTGAACACTACGCCTCTGCAGACATCGGCAGGCTAATAGAACTATCCAACCGCGTGCTGGATCGGCAGGGAACACGCACACTGCTGCGTGTGGTAAACGAATAAACCAGAAATAGTCGCGCAAAAAGTCGCGCAAAAAGAACAAGGGGTTAAGCATTTCTGCCTAACCCCTTGATTTATTGGTGCGCCCGGAGCGATTCGAACGCCCGACCCCTTGGTTCGTAGCCAAGTACTCTATCCATCTGAGCTACGGGCGCAAAGTGAAACTTAAGAACTGCATTTTAACACAACTACCTTGGCGGAGAAGGAGGGATTCGAACCCTCGATTCAGGTTATCCCCGAATGCTCCCTTAGCAGGGGAGTGCCTTCGACCACTCGGCCACCTCTCCGAAGGCCGCGCATAT
>Ga0209231_1000320_pt1 | contig 29461 bp, 26 predicted proteins | sample Deesub45470m_DNA_FD_188086 | JGI IMG/M metagenome (GOLD analysis project Ga0209231, IMG submission 188086) | Deep subsurface microbial communities from North Pacific Ocean - 450_OLKR46/470m Metagenome (SPAdes) (version 2) | ecosystem: Environmental > Terrestrial > Deep subsurface > Unclassified ... | reverse complement strand
GTTCCACGCTGTAGATCCCCACACCTCCCTGACTCGGCAGAAAGGCTTCAAGGTGGACGACTTTTACGCCGCCCGCAGCAGGACTATCCCGCCGCTACCGTGGTCGAATATTGCTCCGCCGTTCTCACTTATAAGGCTTATCTGCGGGCTTAGCATTGCGGATAGCGGTATCGGTTAGCACCATTGGGGGCCTCGATTCTGTTGGGGCCTTTTGAGGCCCCCAAATTAGGCCCCTATCATCCGCAATTGCAGGCAAACAAGGGCATCCACTGACAATCAGAGAATGCCCATAAACTACCGGAAATCAGGGATTTTTCTACTGTTGGCAGACGTCGCCAGACAGGATTTTGGAGGCCCGAGCCGGAATCGAACCGGCGTGCAAGGATTTGCAGTCCTCTGCGTAACCACTCCGCCATCGGGCCTCAGTCAAGTGGGTGGCCGCAAATGTGCGGCTTTGGCGGCAAAGTCAAGCGGTAGGGCAGCAGCTTACCCCAAGAATCTCGCACGCCGCCATGCAAAGCTGCTTGGCGCGGGGCGCGTGCTGATTTAGAGGTCCGTTGATCCCCTTACTGTATTGCATTGCCAATACAGTTGTGCCAAGCCCACTGGACCAAGCGAGAAACTATCGTGACCGAGCAGAAACATTCTTCGATGCGGGCCGCCATGGTCGAAAGCCAGTTGCGCACCAGCGACGTCAACGACCCGCGCGTGATCGCGGCGATGGCGAAGGTGCCGCGCGAGGATTATGTGCCCGCGCATCGCCGCGCCATGACCTATATCGACCGCGCCATTCCGCTGGACGGTGGGCGCGCAATCAACCCGCCGCTGGCCACCGGTCGCCTGCTGACTGAGGCGCAGGTCGTGCCGGGTGACAAGGTGCTGCTGATCGGGGCGGCGACCGGCTATTGCGCCGCGCTGCTGGCCGAAATGGGCGCACAGGTGGTTGCGGTCGAGGAAGAGGGCGGGCCTGAGAGCGTTGGTGCTGCGGTTACGCGCGGGCCGCTGAGTGCCGGGGCGGTCGATGGCGCACCCTATGACCTTCTGGTCATAGACGGCGCGGTAGAGGAAGTGCCCGCGACGCTCGTTCAGCAGCTTGTCGATGGCGGACGGGTGGTGACCGGCCTGGTCGAGCGTGGCGTGACCCGCTTGTGCAGCGGCCGCGTGGTCGGCGGCGTGCTGGGTCTGTCCAGCATCGCTGACCTGGAAATGGTGGTGCTGCCGGGCTTTGCCACGCCGGAACAGTTTGTTTTTTGAGACAGGGATCATGACAGCAAAGCGACCATCATTTGGGCGGGTCACCGCTACAGCCTTGCTGTTATTGTCCACCAGCCTGTCGGGGGCGGCCATGGCCGAAACCCTGCAGGGTGCGCTGGCCAAGGCCTATGCCTCCAATCCCACGCTGACCGGTGCGCGCGCCGGGCAGCGGGCCACGGACGAGAATGTGCCGATCCAGAAGGCGGCCGGGCGTCCCGGTGCCGAAGTGACCGGCAGCTATTCCGAAAGCATCCTCAAGCCCACCATCAGTTTCACCTCGCCCCAGCGGACGGTGAATGCGCAGGCGCAACTCAACGTGCCGCTCTATGCCGGGGGCGCGGTGCGCAATGGCGTCAAGGCGGCCAAGGTCCGGGTCGAGGCGGGGCAGGCGAACCTGCGCGGCACCGAGGCGAGCATTTTTTCGCAGGTCGTCGCCGCCTATATGGATGTGATCCGCGATAGCGCGATCGTGTCGCTGAACCTCGCCAATGTGCGCGTGCTGGAGGTCAATCTTCAAGCGACCAATGATCGCTTCGAAGTCGGCGACCTGACCCGTACCGACGTGGCGCAGTCGCAATCGCGGCTGGCGCTGGCGCAATCGGACTTGCAGACGGCGCAGGCCAATCTGATCACCAGCCGCGAAAATTATATCGCCCTGGTCGGCAGCGCGCCGGACGATCTGGCACCGCCCCCGGCGCTGCCTGGCCTGCCTGCGACCCCGCAGACTGCCGTGCAGGTCGCGTTGGCCGACAATCCCGACATCATTGCGGCGGAAAAGTCCCGCGACGCGGCCCGTTATGATGTGAAGGTGGCGAAGGCCGGCAATCTGCCTACGCTATCGGCCTTTACCCAGGCGGGTTACACTAACTATCTCGACACGCTGGAAAATGGCACGGTCGGTGGTGGATCGCAGATCAACAAGCAGGCGCAGGCCGGGGTGCAGCTGAGCATTCCGCTCTATCAGGGCGGCCGGGTGGCGGCGCAGGTGCGACAGCGGCAGGCGCAACTGTCGCAGACGATGGAGCAGGAGATCGAGACGGAGCGCAGCGTGATTTCCCAGACCCGTGCTGCCTATGCCAGCTGGCAGGCGTCGCTCCAGACGATCGAATCGAGCCAGAAGGCCGTTGACGCGTCCAGCCTGTCGCTGGAAGGCGTGCGCGCGGAAAATTCGGTCGGCAGCCGCACCATTCTCGACATCCTCGATGCCGAACAGGAAGCGCTCAACGCCCGTGTCCAGCTCGTGACGGCGCGGCGCAATGCCTATGTCGCAGGGTTCAGCCTGCTGGCGGCCATGGGCCATGCCGAAGCGGATGATCTGGGTCTGGAAGGTGGCGCGCTCTATGACCCGATGGTCAATTATGACCGGGTGAAGGGCAAATGGTTCGACTGGGACTATGGCACCACGCCTACGCCCGCCGCGACACGCACCGTTGACAGCGTGCCACAAAACGCCAATGTGAATCCCGAAACGGCACAGCGGCCCTGATCGGCTGCGGTCGGCGGCCGGACAAATTGGGGGCGACATGGGCGATATGAGCAAAGAACCCTCGATGGAGGAGATACTCTCGTCCATCAAGCGCATCATCGCCGAGGAAGGCGAGGAAGCGGCGCAGGCTGCCCCCCGCCGGGTTCGCGCCGATGCGGTACGCCCGGTCGCAGGGCCTGCGCCCGTCGATCTGGACAGTGATGAAATATTGGAACTGACCGAAGAGGTCGGTGTAGAGGACGCCATGCCTGCCCCCAAAGCCGCGTCGCCTAAGCCCACCAAGCCTTCCGCTGCGGCTGCCACGCCGGGCGCTGAGACGATATTGTCGGTCGAAAGCGAAGTGGCCGCGCGCCATTCGCTCTCCGCTTTGTCCTCGATGCTGGTCGCGCCGCAGGATGGTGGGGACAATACGCTCGATGGGCTGGTGCGCTCGCTGCTCAAGCCCATGCTGAAGGAATGGCTGGATGCCCGGCTGCCGGCCTTGGTCGAAGAGATGGTGGCCAAGGAGATTGCGCGGATCACCGCGCGCTGATCCTGTCTTAGCGCAAACCGCTGACGCAATTCCTTTTATCATGCTATATCTAACCCGGTTCTGATAGCTGGGGGGATGACGGCATGATGGTCCTGATCGCAGCGACGGCCTTTGTCGGTACGCATTTCATATTGTCTCATCCCTTGCGTGCGCTGCTGGTGGCGCGGCTGGGCGAGAAGGGCTTTCTCGGCCTCTATTCGCTGGTTGCGGCGGCGACGCTGATCTGGATGATCGTCGCCTATCGCGCTGCGCCGGTCACGCCGATGCTCTGGCCGGTCGGCGATGGATTGTGGGCGATCGCGACCCTCATAATGCTTGTCGCCTCGATCCTGCTGCTGGGGTCATTGGTCGGCAATCCGGCCATGCCCAACCCGGACGGGCCGATCATGGTCCCGGCAGAGGCGAAGGGCGTGTTCGCCATCACCCGCCATCCCATGATGTGGGCTTTCGCGATGTGGGGACTGGCGCATATCTTGGTCTATCCCGTCGCGGCGAATATCATCGTGTCGGTAGCAATCATCCTCCTGTCGCTGGTCGGTGCCGCTCTGCAGGACCGCAAGAAGGAAGTGCTGACCCCTGCGGCCTGGCAGCATTGGGAATCGCGGACGAGCTATTGGCCCTTTGCCGCTATCCTGGCTGGGCGCGCGCGGTTCGGACGGTTCGGGATGCATGCGCTGGCGGGTGGACTGGTCGTCTGGCTGGCCGCAACTTGGGCGCATATGCCGCTGGCGGGCTGGCCTGCGGGCCTATGGCGCTGGTTGGGCTGATCTTTCGGCTGGAATGGGGCGGCAAGGCGCATTAAGGCCCGTGCCATGACCGAACTGCCCAAAACATTCGACCCCGCCGCAATCGAGACCCGCTGGTACGCCCATTGGGAAGAAAAGGGCTTGTTCCGCCCCGAACGGCCGGACGCGCAGCCCTATACGATCGTCAATCCGCCGCCGAACGTCACCGGCAGCCTGCATATTGGCCATGCGCTCGACAATACGTTGCAGGACATCATGATCCGCTACGAGCGGCTGCGCGGCAAGGATGCGTTGTGGGTGGTCGGCACCGACCATGCAGGCATCGCGACGCAGATGGTGGTCGAGCGGCAGATGAATGCGCGCGGCGAGAAGCGCACCGACTATAGCCGCGACGAATTCATCGCCAAGGTGTGGGACTGGAAGCAGGAAAGCGGCGGTACGATTACCGGCCAGCTGCGGCGGCTGGGTTGTTCGATGGACTGGAGCCGCGAACAATTCACCATGGACCCGCATTTCAGCAAGGCCGTGGTCAAGGTGTTCGTCGAACTGCACCAGCGCGGCCTGCTCTATCGCGACAAGCGGCTGGTGAATTGGGACCCGCATTTCCGGTCGGCCATTTCCGACCTGGAGGTGGAGACGAAGGAGACGCAGGGCGGCTTCTGGCGGTTCAAATATCCGCTGGCCGATGGCGTTCGCTTGGCCGACGGGGCAGACCATATCGTCGTCGCGACGACGCGGCCCGAAACGATGCTGGCCGACATGGCGGTCGCGGTCCATCCCGATGATCCGCGCTATCAGAGCGTGATCGGCAAGGAGATTTTGCAGCCGATCACCGGGCGGAGGTTGCGGATCGTCGGCGACGATTATGCCGATCCTGAACTGGGGTCCGGCGCGGTCAAGATCACGCCGGGGCATGATTTCAACGATTTCGAGGTCGGCAAGCGCGCGGGGATCGCGGCGGGCCAGATGCTCAACATGCTCGATGCGGATGCCAATGTCGTGCAGACGGCGGACGGTCTGGTGCCTGATGCCTATCTGGGCATGCACCGCTTCAAGCGCGATGGCGTGGATGGCGCGCGCGAAGCCGTGGTTGCTGAGATGAAGACGCTCGGCTTCCTCGTGCCGCATGTCACCAAGACTAAGGAAGGCGAGGAGGTCGCCGCCGACTTTGAGCCGCGCGTCATCCAGACGCCGTTCGGGGATCGCTCCGGCGTGGTGATCGAACCCTGGCTGACCGATCAATGGTATGTCGATGCGGCCAAGCTGGCCGTCGCGCCAATGCAGGCGGTGCGCGACGGGCGGATCGAGATCGTCCCCAAGACGTGGGAAAAGACGTTTTTCAACTGGATGGAGAATATCCAGCCCTGGTGCGTGAGCCGCCAGCTTTGGTGGGGGCATCGGATTCCGGCTTGGTTTGGGCCGATCATGGAAGAAGACGGCTCGCTTACTTATGACGGGGCAAAGGGACGTTTTAGCACTTTCGTCGCTGAAACTGAGGTTGATGCTATCCTTCAAGCCAAAAAACTTTACGGCAATGATGTCGAAGTCGTCGATGATCTTATCTCAGCGTACATGCTGGGGATCAACGATCCAGTAGCTCACCCGCTTCCCAAAATTTGGCGCGATCCCGACGTCCTCGACACCTGGTTCTCCTCGGCGCTGTGGCCGTTCGGGACGCTGGGCTGGCCCGGCGAAACTCTCCCCTCCCCTTCAGGGGAGGGGCCGGGGGTGGGGGCTATCAACGCAACTCAGCCTCTGGGGCACGCCCCCACCCCAACCCCTCCCCTGAAGGGGAGGGGCTTAGTGGAGCGCCACTATCCCAACGATCTCCTCATTTCCGGCTTCGACATCCTGTTCTTCTGGGACGCGCGGATGGCGATGCACGGGATGGAGTTTATGGGGGATGTGCCTTGGCGCAAACTCTATCTCCACGGCCTCGTCCGCGCGGCGGACGGGCAGAAAATGTCCAAGTCCAAGGGCAATGTCGTTGATCCGCTGGGCCTGATCGACAAGTTCGGGGCCGACGCGCTGCGCTTCTTCATGGCGGCGATGGAGAGCCAGGGCCGCGACGTGAAGATGGATGAGAAGCGGGTCGAGGGCTATCGCAACTTCGCGACCAAGCTGTGGAACGCCGCGCGCTTCCTGCAGTCGAACGGGGTTACTGCTTCGACCAGTCATGAGGCTCCCGCCGCGCAATTGCCGGTCAACCGCTGGATCATCGCTGAGACGGTTGCGACCGTGCAGGCGATCGACAGCGCGCTTGCCGACCTGCGCTTCGACGCGGCCGCCAACGCCATCTATCATTTCGTGTGGGACCAGTTTTGCGACTGGTATATCGAACTGACCAAAAGTGCGATGGATGACGAGACGCGGGCCGTCGCAGGCTGGGCGTTCGATCAGATTTTGGTGATGCTGCACCCCTTCATGCCCTTCATTACCGAAGAGTTATGGCACCTGACCGGCGCGCGCGCGAACGAGCTAATCGTTGCGCAATGGCCGCAGGCGCTGGCCGCGGTGGACAGCGAAGCACAGGCGGAGATCGACTGGCTGATCCGCTTGGTGAGCGCCATCCGTACTGCGCGAACCGAACTCAATGTGCCGCCGGGGGCGAAGCTGCCGATGGTGGTGTGCGACGGGTCGGAGGAGACGCATCGGCGCCTCGACCGGCAGGGCGCGGCGTTGGCGCGGCTGGGGCGGATCGAGAGCCTGACCTTTGGCGAAGCGCCGACCGGCGGCGCGGCGCAGATCGTGGTGGACGAAGCGACCTTCATCCTGCCGCTGGAAGGCGTAATCGACATTGCCGCCGAAAAGGCGCGGCTCGCCAAGGCGCTGGCCGCGGCGCAGAAGGAGCGCGATGCGCTGGGCGGGCGTCTGTCCAACCCCAGTTTCGTCGAAAAAGCCAAGCCCGAAGCCGTCGCCAAGGCGCGCGAGGACCATGGCGAGAAGACCGCCGAGGCGGAACGGTTGCAGGCGGCCCTCGACCGGTTGGGGTGAGTAGGTGTCTGTAAGCGTTGAGACAGAGGCGATCATATTCGATGGCGTGTTGAGACAAGCTGATCCTCCCCTGGCAGGGGAGGTGGCAGGCGAAGCCTGACGGAGGGGTGTCACCCTCTCGATAGGGTGACACCCCTCCACCGCCTTCGGCGGTCCCCCTCCCCTTACAGGGGAGGAATTTAGGGTCGGGTCTGCAAAGGATATGTGCTTCATGCGAGTAGGATTGAGGAATGAGCATGGCGGCAGGCAAGACGGGCGGAAAAGACCTGACGCAAGGGCCGATCGCGTCCACGCTCATGTTGTTTGCGATGCCCACATTGGCGTCGAACATCCTTCAGTCGCTCAATGGTTCGATCAATGCGATCTGGGTAGGGCGTTTTCTGGGGCCTCAGGCGCTGGCGGCGACGGCCAATGCCAATATCATCATGTTCCTGATGTTCTCGATCGTCTTCGGGTTCGGCATGGCATCCACGGTGATGATCGGTCAGGCGGTGGGTCGGCGGGACATGGACGCCGCGCGCCGCGCCTTCGGGTCGGCGGTTGGCTTCTGCATGGGGCTGGCGTTGGTCGTATCGACCCTCGGCTGGGTGGGCGCGCCCGCGCTGCTGCGGCTGCTTTCGACCCCGGTCGAAGCCTATGCCATGGCGCTCGTCTATCTGCGCGTCATCTTCATCGCCATGCCCGCAACCCTCTTGTCCGTCATGATCATGATGGGCCTGCGCGGCGTGGGCGATGCGCGCACGCCGCTGATTTTCATGATCGTCAGCGTGGCGGTGGACCTGATATTGAACCCCGTGCTGATCCTGGGGCTGGGGCCATTCCCGGCGATGGGGATCGCGGGGTCGGCGACGGCGACCGCTGTGGCGGGTTTCGTCAGCCTGATCGGGATCATTGCCTATACCTATGCCAAGGATCTGCCGCTGCGGCTGCGCGGGGTGGAACTGGCCTATCTGCGCCCGGCGGCCGAACAGATGCGCGTGCTGCTGGGCAAGGGGCTGCCAATGGGCCTCCAGATGATCGTCATGTCGGCGTCTGGGCTGGTGATGATCGGCCTCGTCAACCGCGAGGGCCTGCTGGTGACGGCCGCCTATGGTGCGTCGCAGCAGCTATGGACCTATCTCCAGATGCCGGCGATGGCGATGGGCGGCGCGGTCAGCGCCATGGCGGCGCAGAATGTGGGCGCGGGGCGGTGGGACCGGATCAGCCGGATCACCGGCTATGGCATCGGCTATCAGTTGCTGATCACCGGCACCATGGTCGCGGTGATGCTGACCTTCCACGAGCCGTTGCTGGGGCTGTTCCTGGGCGACAATGACGCCGTGATCGCCGAAGCATGGCACATGCAATTGAGGGTGAGCTGGAGCTTCATCGCCTTTGGCTGCACCATGATCCTGTTCGGCGTGATGCGCGCCAATGGCGTGGTGATAAAGCCGCTGATCATCCTGATCTTCACCCTGTTCGCGGTGCGGATCGGTTTCTATTATCTCGTTTATCCCCGGATCGGTGCCGATGCCTTGTGGTTCAGTTTTCCGGCCGGGTCGTTCGTCTCGCTGTTGCTCGCCTACCTTGTCTATGCCCAGGGCGGCTGGCGCAAGGCCAAGCTGCTGGTGCCGGTGCATGAAGAGGAATGCCGGGAGACGGTGAATAGCGACGCCGAACCCGCCGGACGGATCGCGCCGACCGGATAATTAGCGCCCCTGATTGCGCCAGCGGGTGATGGTGCGGTCGAGGATGGCTTGTTCGTCGCCTGACTGCCGCCACAATTGGGTGAAGCTGGGGTCGCCGGACGCGGGGCGGCGATGTTCTTCCAGATTGTCAAGCGCGACGCGGATCGGCACGGCGACGCCTTCGCCGCAGATGATCGCTTCGCGGTTGCGCAACGCGGGGATCGAATCGAGGAAGCCGCGCGCGCCTTCGGGCATGGCGGCCTTGACGAAGGCCTGATCGCGGTCGTTGTTCAGGCGCATCGCGATGATCGTACCGCATTGCGACAGCACGCCTTCGGCCAGGTCCGACGGACGCTGGGTGATGAGGCCCAGCGAAACGCCATATTTGCGGCCTTCCTTGGCGATCCGCTCCAATATTTTGCGCACCGCCTGACCGTTACCGCTGGTCGAATTGGGGATGTAGCGATGCGCTTCTTCGCACACGAGCAGGATCGGTCGCTGCGGCTCGTCGCGCGCCCAGATTGCATAGTCGAACACCAGCCGCGACAGCACCGACACCACGGTCGAGGTGATGTCCGATGGCATGGCGGACACGTCGATGATCGAAATCGGCTTGCCGTCCGAAGGCAGGCGAAAAATCTTCGCGATGAAGTCCTGCATCGTGTCGGCGACCAGCATGCCGGAGAACATGAAGCTGTAGCGCGGGTCGGCCTTGATCTCGTCGATCTTGGTCTTGATCCGCATATAGGGCAGCGACCCGGTGCCCTTGTCGAGCTTGCCCATTTCATTCTGGAGAATGTTGGTCAGGTCAGAGAGCAGATAGGGGATCGGCGAATCGACGGTCAGGCGACCAATCTGTTCGGCAAGCCTGTTCTTCATGCGCGCCGCGAGCAAGCATTTGGCGAGAATGTCGCAATCGACCGTGCGTTCGGAACCGGAGGAGGTGACGAACACCTCGCAATGTTCCTCGAAATTCATCAGCCAATAGGGCAGCGCCAGATTGCTGATGTCGAACACGGCGCCATTGCTGCTGAAGGCCGCGCCATATTCGCCATGCGGGTCGATCATCACGATATGCCCCTGCGGCGACAGGTCGCAGATGCGGTGCAGGATCAGCGCGGCGCTGGTCGATTTGCCGGTGCCGGTGGAGCCAAGCAGCGCGAAATGCTTGCCCAGCATCTGATCGACATAGAGCGCGGCGCGCGTGTCGGTCGTGGGATAGACGGTGCCGATCTGGACATGCGGCCGGTCATCGGCGGCGTAAATCTGCTGCATATCCTTGCTCGACACCGGGAAAATCTCGGTGCCGGGTGTTGGATAGCGGGTGACGCCGCGCCGGAAGTGAAAGATGCGCCCAGTGAGTTTCTCTTCGTCGCCTTCGCCCAGAAAGTCGATGTCGGCGACGATGCTCTGGCTCGCCTGGTCCAGCATCATGGCGCGCACGCTGGCGACCAGCCACACGGTGCCGACGCGCATCTTGACCTGGCTGCCGACCTGGCCCGCCATCGCGGTGCAGGGGTCCATGTCCTGCCCCAATAGGGCGAGACGCTGCGGATCGATCAGGATCTTGGAACTGGACCCGGCGATCTGGAATACCATGCCCATCGATTGGGCCATGGCCAGGGACGCGGGCGTCGTTGTCGGCGTGAAGTGATGCGCACCCGGCATATGGGTCATGAGCCTTTGTCGTCCCTTGGTCCGGAAAGACTTCCGGCAAACACATGATGTCTAGGCTGCGAAGGTAAAGATTAGCTTATGCATGCGTCGATCATGGCTTGATCGGCCAATTTGGGGCATGGCCGCTTACCAAAAGGTAGCGGTTGGTCCGAAACGGATCGGATCGGGGCCGGGGAACAGGACAGGCTTTGGGGCATTGAGCCTGCGCCACAACAGGATATTTTCGTGCCCGAAACGATGACGGACGATGGAGCGCGGCGCTCCGACGCGATTGCCATAGCCCGTGTCATCTGCATCCTCGGCGTGGTCTATGTCCATGCCTGGACTGGCTTGAACGGCGAAGCGCTCAATGCGTTGCGCGGGACGGCGCAGGAAAATCTGCGCTGGCTGTTGATGGAATTATTCGGCCGCAGCGCCGTGCCGTTGCTGGGCCTGATATCGGGCTGGCTGGTGGCAGGGTCGAGCGGTACGCGCTACTGGCGCAGGCATGTCCGGCGCAAGGCGCGGACGATCCTGCTGCCGATGATCCTGTGGAACGGCATTGCGATCCTGCTGGTATCGAGCGCTGCGCTGACACTTGGCCTTTCCGCACCAGTGCCGCGGTCGCTCTGGTGGGTCGTGAATGAAATGCTGGTCCTCACCCGCAATCCCGACATCAATGTCCAGATGGGATTTCTGCGCGACCTGTTCCTGTGCATGGTCGCCGCGCCGCTGCTGGTGCGGGCGCCGGGCTGGGCATTAGGGATCATCGCGCTGGTTGCGGCGGCGTGCCACGTCACGGGATTGGGGCCACCCGTGCTGATGCGCGCGTCGATCCTGTTCTTCTTCACACTTGGCATAGTGGCACGGCGCGGCGCGTGGGAGGGGCGGATCATTCGCTTGCCCTTGTTGTTGGCGCTGTTGCCCTTCGCGCTGCTGATGGGAGCGCAGCTGTATCGTGCGATCATGGTCGGCGATGGCGAGGCGGTGCTGGCGCAGCGGACGTTGGATTTGGCCGTTCGCTTGAGCGCCGTGGTTGCCTTCTGGCGTATTGCCTGGGCACTGGCGCGCAGCAGGGCGCGCGCAACGCTGCTGCGGATCGAACCGTTCGTCTTCCTGCTCTTTTGCGCGCACCTGATCCTGATCTGGCTCGGCGGACCATTATTGGGCAAGCTGACTGGCCCGCTGGGATCGCCGCTTTATCCGCTCTACCTGATCCTTCAGCCGCTCTTGGTGCTGGTCGCAGTGGTGGCGCTGGGCAGGATACTCCGCCGGGTCGCGCCGCGCGCCGCCGCCTTGCTCAGCGGCGGCCGCTTATAGCGCGAGTTCGGGCGCGGTGATCGCCTGCGCTGCCGCCATGGCGATGGCGAAGCTGCGCTTGCGGGCTGCGGTATCGAAAATCTGCCCGGTCAGGATCAGTTCGTCCGCGCGCGTGCGGCGCAGGAAGGCACCCAGGTCACGCTCGATATCGGCTTGCGTGCCGATGCTCGATGCGCTCAGCACATCTGCCAGAATCGCCTGCGCCTGAGGCGGCAGCATGTCGTAATAATCCGCCACGGGGGGCTGAAGCTTGCCCGGCTGGCCCGTGCGCAGCCGCACGAACGCCTGCTGCATCGAACTGGCGAGCAATTGCGCGTCAGCCATGCTGTCGGCGGCGAAGACATTATAGCCCGCCATTACATAAGGCTCCTTCAGCTGGGCCGAGGGGCGGAAATCGCGGCGATAAATCTCGATCGCCTCGTCCAGTGCCGCGGGAGCGAAATGGGATGCGAAGGCGTAGGGGAGGCCAAGCGCCGCAGCGAGTTGCGCGCCATAGAGGCTGGAGCCCAGAATCCACAGCGGCACGTTCGCGCCTGCGCCCGGTGTCGCCTGAATACCCAGCTGATCGTTGGCAGCGAAATAGGCCTGTATTTCCATCACATCGCGCGGGAAATTATCAGCGCCACCGACAAGCGTGCGGCGGATCGCCTGCGCCACCCGCTGGTCCGACCCCGGTGCACGACCCAGCCCCAGATCAACCCGGCCGGGGAAGAGCGCGTCGAGCGTGCCGAACTGTTCGGCGATCAGCAGGGGGGCATGATTGGGCAGCATGATGCCACCCGCGCCGATGCGGATCGTCGATGTCGCCTGACCGATATGCGCCAGCACGACCGACGTCGCGGCCGACGCGATGCCCGCCATGCCATGATGTTCGGCGACCCAGAAACGGTGATAGCCCAGCCTTTCGGCATGGGCGGCGAGGTCAGCTGTATTGGCGAGCGCGGTAGCAATGCTGTCGCCTTCGCGGACGGGGACGAGATCGAGCAGGGAAAAGCGTGTCATGCTCTCCATATGGGGGCATGATGGGTTTTATTTCAATACGTAAATTCATATGGCGCGGCCAAAGCCCTGGGCCGGGGTTTCGGTACGGCGACCGAAGGTCACGGGACGGCGCGCGACCAGCGGGTTGGCGTCGCGATCCAGCAGCGCCAATGTTTCGGTGAAGCAGGGGCGTAACGCTACGACCGTTTCGATCAGTTCGTCGGGCTGCTCACGGGTTTCCACGCAGCGGCGGGCGACCATTTCAATCTCTTCGGCCATGGCGCTGAGGCGATAGGCACCGAACTGCGCCGATTCCCCCTTGAGCGTGTGCGCGGGGGTGACCAGTGCGACGGCGTTGCGCGCGCGGAATGCCTGCTCGATTGCCTGGATCGACTTCACGCCATCTTCGCGAAAATAGCCCAATATACGTGGAAATGCGGCGCCCAGCTCATTCCGGGTCCGGGTAAATTCGGTCCAGTTGACCAGATCGGTCTCTTGATGGGGCACGCGCACCGCTCCTTTGGCTAAGGTCTGGAAATAGGCGGGCTGCGTAAACAGGCGGTTAAAGCGGGATGATGATCAGCCTGGGCGGCGCAGTGAAAAGCGATGGTCGCTCAGCGCCTCGAACGCCCAGCCTTGCGCGCTTGCCAGGGCCGCGAGTTCGGCAGGCGCGATCGGATCGTCGGCCTCCACCACCACCGCATCGGCCCCGCGCATGGCCCGTGCCGCGCGCAGCACGGGCCAGGGGCATTTCATGCCGCGCGCGTTGACCGACAGCGGCTCATTTTGTGGCATAAGGATTCTTGGCGCTCCGTAGCGTCAGCCGCACCGGCACGGCGCCAAAGCCCAGTTCCCGCCTTATGCCGTTCACCAGATAGCGGCGATAGCTTTCGGGCAGATCGTCCAGCCGCGTGCCGAACAGCACGAAGGTCGGCGGACGGGTCTTGTTCTGGGTGATGTAGCGCAGCTTGATCCGCTTGCCGCCCGGCGCTGGCGGTGGATTGGCCTCCAGCGCGGTTTCGAACCAGCGGTTGAGGACGCCGGTGGACACGCGCTGCGACCAGGCGGTGCGCGTTTCGAACGCGACATGGATCAGGTCGTCCAGACCCTTGCCGGTGGCCGCCGACACGGTCATGATGGGCACGCCGCGCACCTGCGCCAGCCCGTCGTCCAGCGCTTTTTTGATGCCCTGATACAAGGCCGAACCATGTTCGACCGTATCCCATTTGTTGAGTGCGACGACCAGCGCGCGCCCTTCCTCCAGCACCTTGTCGGCGATGCGCAGATCCTGCGCTTCCAGTCCGCGCGTCGAATCGAGCAACAGCACCACGACTTCGGCAAAGTTCACAGCGTTCAGACCGTCGGTGACGGCCAGCTTTTCCAGCTTGTCCTGCACCTTGGCATGTTTGCGCATCCCCGCCGTGTCGATCAGGCGGACGGGCCGCTCGACGCCTTCGCGGCTGGTCCACATCCAGTCCACTGCGATGCTGTCGCGGGTGATGCCCGCTTCCGGCCCGGTCAGCAGGCGGTTTTCGCCGAGCAGGCGGTTGATCAGCGTGGATTTGCCCGCATTGGGGCGGCCGACGATGGCGAGTTTGAGCGGCGCGCTCTCGTCATCCTCGTAAAATTCCCGCTCGAACGGTTCGTCGCCTTCGCGCTCGACATGGGGCAGCAGCGCCTGAAACAGGTCGGCCATGCCCTGGCCATGTTCGGCCGAAAAGGGGACAGGCTCGCCCAGCCCCAAGCTGAAGGACTCCATCACGCCATCGTCGGCGGCTTTACCCTCCGCTTTATTGGCGACCAGAATGACCGGCGCATCATTGGCGCGCAACCAGCGGGCGATTTCCTCGTCCAGTGGCGTGATGCCCGCGCGCGCGTCGATCATGAACAAGGCGACGTCGCAATTTTCCACCGCCGCTTCGGTCTGCATCCGCATCCGGCCGGGCAGGCTGTTGGCGTCCTCATCTTCATAACCGGCGGTATCGACGATGGTGAAATCGAGGCCGAGCAGATGCGCCTCGCCCTCCCGCCGGTCGCGGGTGACGCCAGGCTGGTCGTCGACCAGCGCGAGCTTCTTGCCGATCAGGCGGTTGAACAGGGTGGACTTGCCCACATTGGGCCGCCCGACAATGGCTACGATGGGCAGCATGGAGGCCCGTTTCCTTCTTATCTAAAAAAACGCAATGCTCCTGCGAAGGCAGAAACCCAGTCCAAAAGCGGAGGAACTGGGCTCCAGCCTTCGCAGGAGCATGCTTAGCACGAATAATCGGTTTAGCGGAACGCCGTCAGTTTGCCGTCATCCGCCAGAACATAAAGTATATTGTTGGCGACGATCGGCGAGAGGGACATGGAATGTTTCATGTCCACTTCTGACTGCACCGAACCGGTCGTCGGATCGACATAGACCATCTGGCCGCGCGTCGAAACGACGATCAACCGGCCACCTGCCAGCACCGGGCCAGTCCAGCGGATCGCCTTGTCCTTCTTCTTTTCATTCTGCCAACGGCGTAACTGACTGACCCAGCGGATCTTACCGGTCGCGCGGGCGACGCAGAGCAGGCGCGCGTCGCTGGTGACGGCGAAGACCCATTCGCCCACCACCCAGGGGGTGGAGATGCCCGCAATATTGATTTCCCACAGGCGCTGACCGCTGGTCAGTTCATAGGAGGCCATGCGGCCGCCCTGGCCGATCGCGAAGACACGGCCACGGTCGATGACCGGATCGGCGTCAATGTCAGTCAGGGTCGCAACCGCCGTCGAAATGCTGGTGCGCGAGAGCGCATCGCCCCAGAGCGTGCGGCCATTTTCGTAGCGATAGGCGTTGATTTCACCCGAGCTATAGCCCGCAACGACCGTACCTTGCGCGGCGGCGGGGGCGGCAACGCCGAAAATGCCGGTGACCTGCAAGGTGCCGCTGTCGGTCCACTGGGTCTCCCCATCGGACTGGTTCAACGCGAAAATCTGGTTATCCTGGCCCATCACATAGACATGGCCATTTTCCAGCGTCGGCGCGCCGCGCAGCGGCCCGGCCAGATGCTTTTTCCAGATGATTGCGCCATCGGTGGCATTGAGCGCAAACACGTCGCCAAGACCCGTGCTGGCGAACACGCGATCGCCGACGACGCTGACGCCGCCGCCGAACAGCGACCGGCCATTGCCCTTGCCCTCGGCGGGCAGGTTGGTCTGCCATAATTTTGACCCGCTCGCGGCATCGAACGCAATGACATGCGCGCCCGCATCCGTGACGAACAGCTTTCCGCCCGCCACGACGGGCGAAGCGGCCAGCCGGGCCTGCGGCGAGCTGCCGTCGATGGTCGCGGTCCATAGCTGCGTCGGCGAACCGCCCAGCGCGACATGACCCATCGCCTTGGACGGGTCACCGCCCGGCTGCGACCAGCTGTCATTGACGGCCGGGGCGGGCAGGGTGACCTGCACGTCGGCCAGGCTCGGTTCGACCTCGACACCCTGTTCGCTGGTCAGGATGGATACGCGATTGCCGACCACGGGGGTCTTGGGTCCGCCCTTCTTGCCGCCGATGATGCCGCACCCGGCGACCATCATAATCATGGCGGTAAGCGTCAGGGCGCGGCCCATGGGCGCAAATCTCTTCATCTTATGCTGTCCCATTGCCTCGTTACCCTTCCGTCGGCTCGGCCGGTATCTCTACCGCGTCGATCCCCATGACGCCTGCCATCTGACGCGCGCGTGAACGGATCGACTGCGGCACATTGCTGTCCTTGGCAAGCGCGGCGAACATGGGGCCAGCCAGATCGGTCTTGCCCATCTTGGCATAGGCGATGGCGACCAGTTCGCCCGCGCTGCCGAACCAGGGCGCACCCTCGACCGCGAGCGGCTTGAGGCGATCGACCACTTGCTGGGGCTTGAGCGTCTCAAATTCCAATGCGGTCTGGCGGATCAGCGCCAGATCGCGATAGGGTTGGTCGAGGCCAGTGTCGGCGGCCATGGCTGCGTATAGCGCGATAGCGCTTTTGGCGTCGCCCTTGCGCGCGGCCACACCGGCCTTGAGCAGTTGCGCGGACGCGCGATAGCCCGGCTGGTCAGCCTTGGTCAACGTATCGAGTTGCTTGGCGTCAGGCGTTCCGCCACCAGCAGCGGTCGTCAATACGGCGTCCATCTCTTCGGACACCGCCTGCGACTGGCTCTGCTGATGCTGTTGCCAATAGAGCCAGCCGCCAAAAGCCGCGAGGCTCAGGACCAGCACGACCAGAAGCACACGGCCATAGCGCTGCCAGAAGGACGTGAGCTGGTCCTGCCGGACGGCTTCGTCGACTTCACGCATGAAGGCTTCACTATTTTGCGGCGTCAGGGCCACTGCATTCTCCGGGACATGGATCAGAAATATGTAAGGGCAGAAGGCGCGACCAATAGCGGCGCTTATGCCACAGGCAAATCACTTTTTCGGGCGATAGACCTGTTCTTCGGTGGGGAAGGCGCGGCTGCGCACATCGGCGGCGTAACGCTGGGCGGCGCCGTCGATGCTTTGGGCGATATTGTCGAACCGTTTGACGAAACGGGGTACACGCTCGAACATGCCCAGCATATCCTCCGTCACCAGTACCTGTCCGTCGCAATGGGCGGACGCACCGATGCCTATGACCGGCACATCGACGCTGTCGGTGATGGCAACGGCCAGTTCCTCCATTACTCCCTCCAGCACCATGGCGAAGGCACCGGCATCGGCGACGGCGCGCGCATCGGCCATGATCTTGGCATGTTCCTGCTGGCTCTTGCCCCGCGCGCCATAGCCGCCCAGCGCATTGACCGCTTGCGGGGTCAGGCCGATATGCGCCATGACCGGGATGCCGCGCTGGCCAAGGAAGCTGATCGTCTCCGCCATGGCCTGCCCGCCCTCCAGCTTGACCGCCGCCGCGCCGGTTTCCGCCATGATGCGGCTGGCGCTGGCAAAGGCCTGCTGCGGCGACGCTTCATAGCTGCCAAAGGGCATGTCGATGATGACGACGCTATGATAGCTGCCGCGCACGACGGCGGCGCCATGGGCGCACATCATGTCGAGCGTGACGGCCAGCGTGGATGGCAGGCCATAGATGACCTGTCCCAGCGAATCGCCGACCAGCAGCATGTCGCAATGCGGATCGAGCAACTGCGCCTGGCGCGCGGTGTAGGCGGTCAGCATCACCAGCGGCTCTGTCGTCTTGCCCTCGAACTTGCGCCGCTGGATGGCGGGCACGGTCAGCCGCTTCATGGGGGCCGGGGTGGGCGTGGCGCGGCTGGTCGCCGTGTCGATCGTGAAGGTCGTGGACATGGGTGCGCTCTACCCCACCCTGGGCCGGGCCGCAAATGCGCAAAGAAACGGGTGCGATCCAGGGAATCGCACCCGCAGGGTGGGAGCCTGTCAGAAGGAGAATTTGATCGTACCGCCCCAGGTTTGCGGATCGCCGGGCTGGCCCGCGATCAAGCCGGTATTGCCCGGCGCGACCTGCAATGTTTCGATATAGTTGACGTCGAAGGCATTGCGGACCCAGCCAAAGACATCGAATCCCTCGCCCCGGAAGCCCGCACGGACGTTGGTGAGCGCATAGCCCTTGACCTCGGTATAGATTGAAGGCGAGGCGTTCGAATTCCAGCGCGACCGATAATTGCCATCGACGCCGAGATAGACCTGGCCCTCCTTCGCCAGCAGCGTGATCGGTGCATTGACCTCCGCGCCGTAGGAGAAGGCCCATTTCGACACGCCGGGCAGTGCCTGCCCCGAAATATCGCACTGGCGCGGGCTGAGCGCGCCGGGGACACCGGCTTGCGAATAATCCGGCGTTGCACTGGCGGGCTGAAGCGTGCCGCCCGACAATTCGGGCGGGCAGGGTGCGTTGGTGAATCTCTTATACTTCGCATCCGTATAGGCACCGTTGGCATAGGCGCTGAAGCGATCGCTCGGCGTGATCTTGAAGTCGGCTTCGATGCCCTGCGACCGGACCTTGCCCGCGTTGGCGAGGTAGCCGCGCACCGTGCCGAACTGGCCGCCATTCACCGTCGCCTGAAAATTCCTGATGTCGGTGCGGAAGGCGGAGAGGTTGAAGGTCGCCCGGCGATCCCACAACTGGGTCTTGAGGCCGATTTCATAGTGGTTGACCGATTCGGGCTTCACCGTCCCGGCATCGTAATTCACGCTATTGTCGGCGTTGAGCGGCAAGCCGTTCTGGTTGATGCCCAGCGTCTTGAAGCTCTTGGCATAGGTCGCATAGGCGAGAACATCGCGCGCGAACTTGTAGTTCACGTTGAAGTCGTAGGTGAAGTTCCAGGCGCTGTCCGATGGCGCGCTGACCTGCGGCTGGTAGACGCCGCATTGCGCGGCCAGCACTGATCCGGTGGCCGGGGTCGGGGAGCAGCTGATGAGCTGGCCCTGGCCGTTGGTCACCACACGCTCGTAAAAGCCCGATTTCTTGTCATAGTTTATGCGCGCGCCCGGTTGAATGGTCAGGGCGTCCGTCACCTTCCAACTCAACTGCCCGAACAGTGCCGCACTGTCGCTCTTGAGATATTGGGTATTGCTGGCGGTCAGGCCTTGCAGCACGCTGGGATCGTTCGCCAGCGCGCCGGTCAGACTCCATCGGCTGGCATCGGCACCCTGCTGCTCCGTGCCTTGGGTGTCGATCCGCTGCTTGAAGCCGAACAGGCCGACCACGAAATCGATCTTGTCGCCTTCCTGACTATAGCGAAATTCCTGGCTATACTGGTTCTGCTGCGACGGATTTTGCGATCGGGACACGATCGACAGGCCGGTAAAATCGCGATCATTTTCCGGCTTCCAGTCCCAGAAGCGCCAGGCGGTGACGGAGGTGAATTTGCCCGAGCCAAGATCCCAGTTCACCTTCACCGACGCGCCGCCAATCTTGTTGCCTGCGTTCAGGCTGGAATCGAGATCGGTGAGGCGATCATAGACATTGCGACTGGGCGTGTAGTTGCGGCCCGGATTGGCGGCATTGATCGCCGCGACCAGCGCGTCATATTGCCGGTTGAGCGCGCGCTGGGTGCGACCGACGCGCACGAACGCGGTGCCAAAGCCTTCCGGGTCTTGCTTGCTGTAATCGCCCGACAATGTGATGCTGAGGTCTTCGTTCGGTTTGAACAGCAATTGGCCACGAATACCCAGATTGTCCTGCTCGTTGATCCACCGGTCGCTGGTGGTGTTGAACAATGTGCCGCGACGGCTGGTCGATGCGATCGCGATCCGCGCGGCGATCGTGTCGGACAGCGGGCCGGAAATGGCGGCCTTGGCCTGCTTATAGTTCAGGTTGCCGACGGTCAGTTCGGCGCGCCCCTCGAAATCGAAGGTTGGCTGGTTGGTCGTGATGTTGATCGCGCCAGCAGTCGTGTTCTTGCCATAGAGCGTGCCTTGCGGCCCGCGCAGCACTTCGACCTGCGCCACGTCCAGAAAATCGAAGGTCGCGGCGGCAACGCGCGAATTATAGACATCGTCGACATAGATGCCGACACCCTGTTCGAACCCGTCGCTGGTCAGGCCGAACGGCACGCCAAGGCCACGGATGTTGACCGATGTGTTGCGCGGATTGGTAGTGTAGACCTGCAGCGTCGGGGCCAGTTGCTGCAACTTCACGATGTTGAAGTTACCGGTCGATTCGATGCTGTCGCCCCGGATTACCGAGATGGCGAGCGGCACTTGCTGCGCCGTTTCCTGGCGACGCCGCGCAGTGACGATGATGACGTCGCCTCTGGCGGGTGCCGCTGTAGCCGCAGGATCGGCCGTTTGCGGGCTGACATCCTGTGCAAACGCCGCAGGCACGATGATGGAAGCGCTCGCCACGCTGGCGAGCAACAGGAAACGCGCAATCATAAATATCCCCTTTAGGTCCGGCTGTCCGGTGGATGTGTGATCGCGGCGATTCCGGTGGTCCGGTCATGGCCGAGTAGGTCGGGCTTCAAGGCCCCAATGATGCGCCGGTGTTAAAGGCTGCGACGGCGCGCGGCCCGAACCGGCAAGATGTTGCCCCATCCTGTTGTCAGGCGGTGAGGCGGGTCTTTTCCGTGACGTCGATCTGCACCACGCGGGCGTCATGCACGGTCAGCGTGATCGAGCCGAACCGCAGATCCTGCAAAACATCGCGCACCTTTTCGATGCTGGCGGCGATGTCGATGCGCGGCGTGTCGGCGCGGCCGTGGTGAAAATCGATCGGTCGTTGGTCGGCCATCTGTACCTCCTGCCCCCTATTATCTCAACTCTATAAGTAGACAAAACATCAAAAATAGCAGGCAGACAATCTGAGCTTCTCGTCTTTCCGCTTAGCGATGGGCATGGACGACGCTGTCGGCAGTCGATCGAATATTGTGGGCGGCTGGCAGCACCCGACGGGTTGGCAGGGGACGATAACGGGCATTGTCGACCAACCGGTCGAGCAAATCCTGCCCGAACTGCCAATCGCCGAGGCCAGACTCCGCGTTGATATGACCGCGATGGCCTGCATCAACGAATTCGCTGCCCCAATATTTGCCAATGCTATGGGCGCGCTCGAAGAAAATATAGGGATCATCGCGGCTCGCCACCAGGATGGAGGGGAAGGGCAGCGGCGAATGTGGTGTTGGGCCGAAGCCGCCAATCGTATCGGGTGTTTCCACCCGCTCGCAATCGGGTGGCGCGACCAGCAGGGCCCCGACCACCGGCCAGCCATAGGCTTGGCTCTGCAAGGCGCCCCACCAGCCGACCGCGATGCAGCCCAGACTATGCGCCGCCAGCACCACCGGGCCATCGATCTGACGAATGGCCGCGTCCAGGCGTGTGACCCAGGCGTTACGATTGGGACTGGCCCAGCGGCCCAGATCCACCCGCTGGCAATCGCCGCGCGTCTCTTCCCAAACGCTCTGCCAATGGTCCGGCCCGCTATTGTTGAGGCCGGGAACCGTCAGCACCACCGGCTGGCGCGCGCTGTTCGAAACTCCGAATCGGTCCATGATACACTCCTCTCGTTTCGCCATCCTCCATAACTCTATTTATAAAGTAGACAAAAGCCAAGCGATAGATTGTGGTTGAGGAGAGGCAGCCGGAAATGGTGATGAGCAGTGCCAGACAGGAAAAGAGGCGCATGACCGGTTGGTCACGCGCCTCCCGAAGGACATCGAACGCCCCGGACCTACCAGGGGTAGATCAGCCCATAATATTGATAGACGTTGCGACCATAGCCGTCGTCATAATTGGGGCGCTGCTCGTCGGCATAGCGGGGGGCATCCTCCAGCAGTTGCTTGTCCAGTTCAACGACATAGCCGCCCTGTTCCACGTCATAGTCCAGCATCGACCAGGGCAGGGGGTAATGGTCCTCGCCCATGCCGAGGAACCCGCCGAACGACAGCACGGCATAGCGCACCTGTCCGCTCAGCTTATCGACCATGAAATTGGAAATCTTGCCGAGTTTCTCGCCTTGTTTGTTGAAGACCGTCGTACCCTCGACCCGGTCCGATGCGATCAGGTCGCCGCGATTGTGCATAGCCAGTTCGGCCATCGTCACTCTCCTCACATAATGTCGCTATAAGAATGCAACCATGCGGGCGGGCTGGGGTTCCATGGCTGACACAAGAGGAGTGACACGATGAAGATCAATCGCAACGGTTCGGCGGCCTGGAGTGGCGGTCTTAAGGACGGCAAGGGCACGATCTCCACCCAGAGCGGCGCGCTCGACGCCTATCCTTATGGCTTTGCCACGCGCTTTGAAGGTGTGCCGGGCAGCAACCCCGAAGAATTGATCGCCGCCGCCCATGCCTCCTGCTTCACCATGGCGCTGTCGCTGATCCTGGGCGAGGCCGGGCTGACGGCGGACAAGATGGAAACCAATGCCGTCGTGACGCTAGAAAAGCAGGATGATGGATTTGCCGTGACGGCCAGCCATCTGACGCTCAAGGCGACCATTCCCGGCACCGACGATGCGACGTTCCAGGAGCTGGCGGGCAAGGCCAAGGCGAATTGTCCGATCTCCAAATTGTTGAAGGCGGATATCAGTCTGGATGCGGAACTGCTGAACTGACGATCGATTGCCTGGCGCGACGATGTTCGCGCCAGGCAATATAAAGCCCGCTGGCGATGATCAGGCTCGCGCCGTTCCAGGTTGTGATCATCGGCCAATCCTCACCGATCGCGACGCCCAGCAGGGTGGTCCAGATAATCGCGCTATAATCCATCGGCAGCACCACCGACACAGGCCCCCATCGCAGCGAGGCGGTGAGGCACAGCTGCGCGATCCCGCCGACACAGCCGATCAGCAGCAGCAATCCCCATGTCAACGGATCATGGCTCTGCGCAAAGAAGGGCATGGCGATGCCCAGCGGGATCATCGACAGTGTCGTGAACCAGAACACCACCACGCCAGCATTTTCCGTCCGGCCCAGCGCCCGCAGCACCAGGCTGACGCTGGCGGTCACGATCGCGGCTACGATTGCGACCGCGACACCCTGCATCGGGAAATGCCCGGCTTCGGGCCGGATCATCACCAGCACGCCGACAAAGCCGATCAGCACCGCACTCCAACGATGCACGCCCGTCGCTTCGCGCAGGATCAGCGCCGACAGGATAGTGCCGAAAATCGGCATGGTGAAACCGATCGTCGCCGCCTCGGCGGGCAGCAGCAGGATGTAGGACAGGAAATTGAGCAACATGCCGGTCATGCCCAGCAGCATCCGGCTGGCATGCACGCCGATCCGCTGTGTCCGCACCGCGCCCAGCCCACCGGACAGGTACAGCCAGGCAATGACGAAGGGCAGGGCAAGCGCTTGCCGATAAAAGAGCGATTCGACGATATGCACGCCGCGCTGATCGACGATCCGCACCGTCACGAACATCGCCGACAGGCAGATGACGGCGGTCAGGCGCAGGCCGATGGCCAGGAGCGGGCGATGGGGGCGGGCGGCAAGGGTCACGCCCCCGCCTTAGCCCGGTCGCGCGTTGACGCAACCGGGCTTGGTCAGGAAAGGCTTATGCCGCAGGCTTGCGGAATTTGAACGTCATCCGATCGCTTTCGCCAATGGCGAGATATTTGTCGCGATCGACTTCCTTCTGGCTAAGGCCAGGCGGCAGGGTCCAGACGCCGTTGGCCCAATCTGCCGTATCCTTGGGGTTGGCATTCACTTCCGAAGCCTCGACAAATTCAAAGCCTGCCTCCTGCGCAATCCGCTTGATGGTCGAGACTTTGAGATAGCCGCTGCTCTTTTCCAGCGCGCTGTCGCGATCTTCGGGCAGGCGATGATCGACCACGCCCAGCGTGCCGCCGGGCTTGAGCATCGCGAAGAAGGCCTTGAACGTGGCCGCCTCATTGCCCGCCATCACCATATTATGGACGTTGCGGAAGGTCAGCACCGTATCCACGCTACCCGCCGGGATCGTGCCGGCTGCATCGGGATGGGCGACCAGCGTCACCTTGTCGTAGACGGTTGGCTTGGCGGCCAGGAAGCTCTTGTAGCCATCCAGATAACGGCCGCTCGGCTGAAGCGCATAGAAGCGCCCCTTGTCGCGCAGTAGCGGCGCGAGGATTTCGGAATACCAGCCACCACTGGGGCTATATTCCACCACGATCTGGGTCGGGGTGACGCCGAAGAAGGCCAGCGTCTCGGCTGGGTGGCGATATTGGTCGCGCGCGACATTGGCCGGGGTACGGCTGGCCGCGGCGACAGCGGCCTCGATCGGGTCGGCGGCCTGATGCGCGGCATGATCGGCATGCTGGGCGGCCAGCGGCAGGAGGGGAAGGCACAGGGCGGTTGCTACAAGTGCGGTACGGGCGAGACGGTTCATCGGGGATCCTCTCTTATAGGGAGAGGCTGATGTGCCGTCCGCCCCTGCCAAGCGCAAGGGGCGGTGGGAGAGAAACCCCACGTGAGCCACATTTTTAGCTTACATACATTTGACCAAGAGCGCGACCGCGGCAATTAGCGCCGGAAGAGTTAGCAACCCTATTGCCGTGATGGTCCAGCCCGGTCCCTTGACCGTCAGCTGATTAAGAACATTAGCAGTGTATCGGTCCAAGGGATTCCTCCGGTGACAAGGCAAACGTCAACCGGGGCTGCCTGCTGCGCAAATATCACGCGACAGAATGACCGTTAAGGCTGAAGACGCTTTTTCTACCAGGCACCCTACGCGGCTCCCCTCTGGGCTTCCTCTTGTGGGATTTCCGCATCTTACAGCCAGATTCTTACAGGCAGGCTTCCAGAAACGGCTGGTCGAAGCCGAACATCCGCGCTTTGTCGAGCGTATAGGGACGCAGGCCCATCGAGCGATATTCGCCGACGATCTTCCCGCTGTCATCCTCGTCATGATATTCGAACTTGAACAATTCCTGGGTGACGATGACGTCGCCTTCCATGCCGATGACTTCGGTGACGTTGGTGATGCGGCGTGAACCGTCGCGCAAGCGCTTCACCTGGATGATCAGGTCGACCGAATCGGCGATCTGCTTGGAAATCGCCTCCTTGGGGATTTTGATGTCCCCCATCAGGATCATATTTTCCATACGGCCCAGGCATTCGCGCGGGCTATTGGCGTGCAGCGTACACATGGAGCCGTCATGGCCGGTGTTCATCGCGGCGAGCAGATCGAAACATTCCGCGCCACGAATTTCGCCCAGGATGATACGGTCCGGCCGCATACGCAGGGCGTTCTTGACGAGATCGCCGATGGTGATGGCGCCATTGCCTTCCAAGTTCGCCGGGCGGGTTTCGAGCGGCAACCAGTGCGGCTGCTGCAGGCGCAGTTCCGCGGCATCCTCGATCGTCAGCACGCGTTCGCCCGGATCGATCATTTTCGACAGGGCATTGAGCATCGTCGTCTTGCCCGAACCGGTGCCACCCGAAATGACGATGTTGAACCGGCAGGCACCCGCAATCTTGAGCGCGGTCGCCATTTTGGGACTCATCGCCCCCCAATTGGCTAGCATGTCGAGCGTGATCGGCTTGGCGGAAAATTTACGGATCGAGATCGCCGTGCCCTTGAGGCTCAGCGGCGGCACGATCACGTTGACGCGGCTGCCGTCGGGCAGGCGGGCGTCGGCCAGCGGCGTGGTCTGATCGACGCGGCGGCCGACCTTGTTGACGATCCGCTGCGCGATCTGGAACAAATGCTCCTCATCGCGGAACTTGATCGGGGCGATGACCAGCTTGCCTTTCTTTTCGATATAGGTCTGGTCCGGTCCGTTCACCATGATGTCGGTGATGTCCGGGTCGTTCAGCAATTCTTCGAGCGGGCCAAGGCCCAGCAATTCATCGACCAGCACCTTTTCCAGCGCGAATTGTTCGCGCCGGTTGAGGGTGAGCTTGAGTTCGGCCAGCACCTCCAGGATGATCGGGCGGAATTCCTCCGCCAGCTCATCCTTGGTCAGCGTCGCCGCGGCTTCGGGGTCGACACGTTCCAGCAGGCGGGGCAGCACCTGCTCCTTGATCTTGTGGACGCTCGCCTCGAACCCTTGCGGCCCGGCGTCGGGCAGATGCTCGGCATTGGCGCGATCGGACAGGCGCATCATCGCATCGGCATTGCGCTGCATCTGGCTTGTCGGGGCAGACAACGAGTCGAAACTCTCGCCGGGCAGCGACGCTATGTCGAGTGGCGGGAACTGGTCGCCGCCGCGCGGCTCCTCCTTCGCGCTGCCGCCGTGCATCGGTCGGGCGACGCCAAAGCCGGTCTTGATCGCGGCAGGTCCATTTTTCCGTCCAAAGGCGCTCATATATCTCCGCCAGCAATTCGCGACCGTCGCCGGCCTGATGGTGTCGGATAAGGTGAATAGATTGGAAACTTTGACAAATGGCTAATGGCGCATTGGCCAATCAGTGCCCGCCCACGGGGGCGAACATAGGGTGACAATAAAAAGGGGCGCCAACAGCACCCCTCCTCATGCGGTTGGGCCAATGCCCGCCGCTCTATCGCTGAAGGATCAACCCGCCTTTTCGGCCAGCACCGTCAGGCCCTTTTCATTGACCTCGGCAAAGCCGCCCTGGACCGGAATAATCTCCGGCGTGGCCCCTGCCGACGCATAGATCTGGATGCTGCCGTCGCGCACGGTCGACATGAAAGGCGCATGGCCCTCCAGCACGCCGAAGTCGCCATCGGTGCCCGGCACCACGACCTGCCACACGTCCGCCGCACGAACGAGCTTTTCGGGGGTCACGAGTTCAAAATGCAGTGCCATGTTTTCGATCCTCTTGCCCTCTCCCGCCTTCGCGGGAGAGGCTACGAAGACTTGGCAGCTTGCTGCCTAGTCAAAGTCGGTGAGGGTCTTCCTGTCTTTCCGCTCATTGCCAGAAAGAGAGGAAGACCCTCACCCAACCCTCTCCCGCGAAGGCGGGAGAGGGCTAGATAGATTCTGCTTACGCCGCTTCGGCGGCCAGCTTCTTGGCCTTCTCGACGGCTTCGTCGATGCCGCCGACCATGTAGAAGGCGTTTTCGGGCAGATGGTCATATTCGCCATCGACCACGGCCTTGAACGACTTCACCGTGTCTTCGATCTGCACGAACTTGCCGCTGATGCCGGTGAAGACTTCGGCGACGTGGAAGGGCTGCGAAAGGAACTTCTGGATCTTGCGCGCGCGGGCAACGGTCAGCTTATCCTCTTCGGACAGCTCGTCCATGCCCAGAATGGCGATGATGTCCTGCAGCGACTTATACTTCTGCAGGATCGACTGGACCGCGCGGGCGGTGTCATAATGTTCCTGGCCCACGGTGCGGGCGGTCAGCATGCGGCTGGTCGAATCGAGCGGATCGACCGCCGGGTAGATGCCCAGCTCCGAAATCGCGCGGTTGAGGTTCGTGGTCGCATCAAGATGCGCGAACGAGGTTGCCGGTGCCGGATCGGTAAGATCGTCCGCGGGAACGTACACGGCCTGGATCGAAGTGATCGAACCCTTATTGGTCGAGGTGATGCGCTCCTGCAACTGGCCCATGTCGGTCGCCAGCGTCGGCTGATAGCCCACGGCCGACGGGATACGGCCGAGCAGAGCGGACACTTCCGCGCCTGCCTGGGTGAAGCGGAAGATGTTGTCGACGAAGAACAGCACGTCCTGATTTTCGACGTCGCGGAAATATTCAGCGATGGTCAGGCCCGACAGGGCAACGCGGGCACGCGCGCCTGGAGGCTCGTTCATCTGGCCATAGACCAGTGCAACCTTAGAGCCTTCGGAAATGGCGTTGCCATCGGCGTCCTTGGCGATGACGCCTGCATCGAGGAATTCATGGTAGAGATCGTTGCCCTCACGGGTCCGCTCACCCACGCCTGCGAAGACCGACGTGCCGCCATGGCCCTTGGCGATGTTGTTGATCAGTTCCTGAATGAGAACCGTCTTGCCCACGCCCGCCCCGCCGAACAGGCCGATCTTGCCGCCCTTGGCATAAGGGGCGAGAAGGTCGATGACCTTGATGCCGGTAACCAGGATCGAGCTTTCGGTCGACTGATCGACGAAATCGGGGGCCTTGGCATGGATGGGCGAGCGCATCTCGGTCTGCACCGGGCCGCGTTCGTCGATCGGCTCGCCAACGACGTTGAGGATGCGGCCAAGCGTGGCCGGACCGACGGGAACGCTGATCTGCGCGCCGGTGTCGGTGACTTCCTGGCCGCGGGTCAGGCCCTCGGTCGAGTCCATCGCGATGGTGCGGACGGTGTTTTCGCCCAGATGCTGGGCGACTTCGAGCACCAGCCGCTGTCCGTTATTGCTGGTTTCCAGCGCCGAGAGGATGAACGGGAGCGCATCGGGGAAGGTCACGTCGACGACGGCGCCGATGACCTGCGAAATGCGGCCTACATTGTTGGTGGTTGCCATGACTGCTTCCTTGCGTGCGTGTACTTAGAGGGCTTCCGCGCCCGAGATGATTTCGACCAGTTCAGTGGTGATCGCGGCCTGGCGGCTGCGGTTATACTGGATGGTCAGCTTGTTGATCAGATCGCCGGCGTTGCGCGTGGCGTTGTCCATCGCATTCATCGACGCGCCCTGTTCGGAGGCGTTGTTTTCCAGCAGCGCCTTGAACAGCTGGATCGCGATATTGCGCGGCAGCAGGTCGTCCAGGATCGCTTCCTCGCTCGGCTCATATTCCACCGTCGCGCCGATGGCGTTGCGGTCGGCATCGGCCGGGATCTTGACGGGGATGATCTGCTGCTCGGTCGGAATCTGCGACAGGGCCGACTTGAAGCGCGAATAGAAGAGGTGCGCCATGTCGAACTTGCCGTCCAGATACATGGTGGTCAGCTCGTTCGCGATCGCCTGCGCCTGATCGTAACCGGGCTGCTTGGCACCGGTTGTATCGAACTGCGCGACGATGGCACCGGGATAAAGGCGGTTGATCACCGGACGACCCTTGCGGCCGATCAGGTAGAATTTCACCGTCTTGCCCTGCTCGATCAGCGCATCCGCCTTGACCCGTGCGGCCTTGACGATGTTCGCGTTGAACGCGCCTGCCAGGCCACGGTCGGAGTTGGCGACGACCAGCAGATGCACTTCGTCCTTGCCAGTGCCCGCCAGTAGCGGCGACGCGCCTTCGCCCGAACCGCCCGCAATTTTCGACGCGAGGCTGGCGACCACGGCTTCCAGACGGCTGCTATAGGGACGCGCGGCCTCCGCTGCGGCCTGCGCCTTGCGCAGCTTCGCGGCGGCGACCATCTGCTTCGCCTTGGTGATCTTCTGGGTCGATTTGACCGACCCGATCCGGATCTTCAGTTCTTTGAGGCTAGCCATCTCAATCCCGTGTTTCCCTCCCCCTTGAGGGGGAGGCAAGTGAAACTTGGCGGCTTGCCGCCTAGTTGAACTAGGAGAGGGTGGTCCGCCCCATCGGCGTTGCACACCCTCACCCAACCCTCTCCCTCAAGGGAGAGGGTTGGGT
>Ga0209231_1000319_pt1 | contig 29498 bp, 25 predicted proteins | sample Deesub45470m_DNA_FD_188086 | JGI IMG/M metagenome (GOLD analysis project Ga0209231, IMG submission 188086) | Deep subsurface microbial communities from North Pacific Ocean - 450_OLKR46/470m Metagenome (SPAdes) (version 2) | ecosystem: Environmental > Terrestrial > Deep subsurface > Unclassified ... | reverse complement strand
TACTAATATCTAAACTTTTTAAATAAATCCCATAAAACAACACCAACACTTACTGAAATATTTAAAGAATGTTTAGTGCCAAATTGAGGAATTTCAACACAATAGTTAGAAGCAGAAACTACTTTTTGTAGCACACCTTTCACTTCATTTCCAAAAACAACAGCATATTTCTGATTTGCTTCAATATTAAAATCTTGTAGCATCGTGCTGTTTTCAGCTTGTTCAATTGATAAAATTTTAATTTTTGAATCTTTTAATTTTTGAATAAGTTCAAACGTATCTTCAACATATTCCCATGCAACAGATTCTGTTGCGCCTAAAGCCGTTTTATGAATATCTTTGTGAGGTGGTTTTGCAGTGATTCCGCAGAGATAAATTTTTTCAATTAAAAAGGCGTCACTTGTTCTAAAAACAGATCCAATATTGTTTAAACTTCTAATATTATCTAGTATAACAATTAACGGAATTTTATCAGTTTGTTTAAACTCCTCAACATTTAATCTTCCAAGTTCGCTATTTTTTAGTTTTCTCATTGCTTTGGTATCAAGTATCTGGTATTCAGTATCTAGTTTTAATAAAAGTTAAAATTCATAATACATAAATCTTTCAATCATTAAATTTTTCATAAATGACCTTGTTTTGTCATCCTGAGTGCAACGAAGGATCTCTTTTTGATGTAACTAGATTCTTCATTCCGTTACACTTCATTCAGAATGACAAACATAAATATACAATCATTAAATTTTTTAATCTTTCAATATAAAATGTAACTTCGCAAAACTAACTTAATTTCCTAAAAAATTGGCAGCAAAAGACAAGAAAGTCACTCCTTTAATGAAACAATACAATGCAATAAAGGTGAAATATCCTGATGCAATGTTACTATTTAGAGTTGGCGATTTTTATGAAACTTTTGGTGAAGATGCCAAAAGAGCTTCCAAAGTTTTAGGTATTATTTTAACTAAAAGAGGTGCTGGAAGTGAAACAGAAACTGCCTTGGCTGGTTTTCCACATCACTCCTTAAATACTTATTTGCCAAAATTGGTGAAAGCCGGAATGCGCGTTGCTATTTGCGACCAACTGGAAGATCCTAAAATGACAAAAACTATTGTAAAACGTGGTGTTACAGAGTTGGTAACTCCGGGTGTTGCTTTAAACGACGAAGTTTTACAATCGAACACCAATAATTTTTTAGCTGCTATTCATTTTGGAAAAACACACTTGGGAATTTCGTTTTTAGATGTTTCAACGGGCGAATTTTTAACAGCTCAAGGAAATAGTGAATATATTGATAAATTACTCCAAAATTTTAATCCAAGTGAAGTGTTGGTTCAAAAACAACACAAAACAAAATTCAGTGAATTATTTGGTGATCGTTTTTATACTTTTTATTTAGAAGATTGGGTTTTTCAACCAGCATATGCTTCGGAAACCTTAACAAATCACTTCAACGTAAAAACATTAAAAGGATTTGGTATAGATGATTTAAACGAAGGCATCATTTCTTCAGGTGCTGTATTGTATTATTTGTCTGAAACACAACACAATAAATTAGAGCATATTTCGGTAATCAATCGAATTTCTGAAGATCATTATGTGTGGATGGATCGGTTTACCATCAGAAATTTAGAATTATACAATTCAACTTCAGTGAATGCGGTAACCTTATTGGATGTTATTGACAAAACCATTTCGCCCATGGGTGGAAGGTTGTTAAAACGTTGGTTGGCACTGCCTTTAAAAGATATTAATAGAATAAAAAAACGACATGATATTGTAAAATATTTTATAGATAATGATGATTTTTTCGAATTAGCAACCTATCAAATAAAGCAAATTAGTGATATTGAACGATTGGTTTCAAAAGTGGCAACTGGGAAAGTAAATCCACGTGAAGTTGTTTTGTTGAAAAACTCTTTGAATGCCATTATTCCTATAAAAGAAGCTGCTGAAAAAAGCGATAATGAGTCGTTAAAAATGATTGGTGAACAATTGCAAAATTGTAATGCGCTTCGTGAAAAAATCACCAAAACTTTAAATGAAGACGCTCCGGTAAATATCAACAAAGGAAATTCAATTGCCGAAGGTGTTTCAACAGAATTAGATGATTTAAGAGCAATTTCAACTTTGGGAAAAGATTATTTGGATGCTATGTTGGCTCGAGAAATTGAAAGTTCAGGAATCACATCCTTAAAAATAGCATTTAACAATGTTTTTGGATATTATATTGAAGTTAGAAATACGCATAAAGATAAAGTTCCTGCTGAATGGATTCGCAAGCAAACCTTAGTAAATGCTGAACGTTATATTACTGAAGAATTAAAAGAATACGAAACAAAGATTTTAGGTGCTGAAGAAAAGATAAGCAAATTGGAGCATGAATTGTTTGCCGAACTAATAAGTAGTTTGTTAGATTATATTCAGCCGATACAACTAAATGCACAATTAATTGCTCAAATAGATTGTTTGTGTTCTTTTGCTGAATTGGCAAAAAGCAACAATTATGTACGTCCGCAATTGGATGAAAGCACAGATTTAGAAATTAAAAACGGTCGTCATCCTGTAATTGAAAAACAATTACCAATTGGCGAAGAATATATTGCAAATGATGTTGTTTTAAACAGAAATTTGCAACAAATTATTATGATTACCGGTCCAAATATGAGTGGTAAATCGGCTATTTTACGTCAAACAGCTTTAATTGTTTTATTGGCTCAAATGGGAAGTTATGTTCCTGCACAAAATGCAAGAATTGGTGTTGTTGACAAAATTTTTACACGTGTTGGCGCAAGCGATAACATTTCCATGGGTGAATCAACTTTTATGGTTGAAATGAATGAAACAGCAAGTATTCTAAATAATATTTCTGAAAGAAGTTTGGTGTTATTAGATGAAATTGGACGTGGAACAAGTACCTATGATGGTATTTCAATTGCTTGGGCTATTGCTGAATATTTACACGAACATCCTTCAAAAGCAAAAACATTATTTGCGACACATTATCACGAATTAAATGATATGACCAATACTTTTGAACGTGTTAAAAATTTCAATGTTTCGGTAAAAGAATTAAAAGACAACGTTATTTTCTTACGCAAATTGGTTCCCGGTGGTAGCGAACATAGTTTTGGTATTTATGTAGCTAAATTGGCCGGAATGCCTTCTTCTGTGATTCATAGAGCTACAAAAATGTTGAAGCAATTAGAGAAAAATCACACCAATACCGAGGTAAAAGAAACGTTGAAAAATGCTGCTAAAAATGACCTACAACTAAGCTTTTTTAAATTAGATGATCCTTTATTAGAAAACATCAAAGAAGAAATTTTAGCTACCAATATTGATACGCTAACTCCTATTGAAGCTTTAATGAAATTGAATGAAATAAAAAGAATGTTACTTAAAAAGTAATATTTTTTTATTTTTAAAATATGCTTATGAATTTCAAAAACTACTAGACTCAATAGTATCTTTAACATTTAATTGACAGAATTTTTATTTACCTTTGCTTATTCTAAAAACATTTACAAAATGTATTTATTTATAAGCGGTGCCGAAATATTTGTAATTCTACTAATTGTAGTAATGCTTTTTGGTGCTGATAAATTACCTGAAATTGCTCGTGGATTGGGTAAGGGTATGCGACAAATAAAAGATGCAACGAACGATATCAAAAGAGAAATTAGAAATAGTGCTGAAAAGAACGATATTGATATTGATATAGCTGCTAAAGTTAGAGACGAGGTTAGCAAGGCAACTGGTAATTTTGATGATTTTACAAGACCTATAAAAAAAGTTAAAGACACTATTATTGACGACTTAACTGGTCCTATTAAAAGAAATAAGTAATTTTGGATTTATTTAATTCTCTTGTTTATTACGACAAACAATTGTTGTTATTTTTACATTCGAAAGGTTACTCTCTCTGGGATGAATTTTGGCTTTTTATAACAAATCCATTACATTGGATTCCTTTATTTTTTATCATATTCTTTTTGGGCTATAAAGTTTTTGGTCTTAAAAAAGCATCTAAAGTAGCATTGCTAACATCTTTGGCTGCAGCAATCTCACTAATAATCGTAAATTTAATAAAAAATAATATCCAACGATTAAGGCCAATTAACGATGTTTCTGTAAATGAATCTATAAGAAAGTTAATTGAGGTTAGTGATTTTAGTTTTGTTTCTGGGCATTCAACGGTTTCTTTTACAATAACTTTTATCTCTTTTTGGGTTTTTAAAAAACATTATCGGTTTGCCTTTCTACTATTTTTATTTCCAATTTTATTTGCGTATAGTAGAATTTATTTAGCCGCACATTATCCAATTGATATTTTATTTGGAATGTTATTGGGCTATATAATTGCATTGATTTTTTATAAATTGATTAAACATTTCGTTTTAAAACATTAACCTTATTTTACCCTGCTTATTGTTAAACCATCACGAATTGGCAATAAAACGGTTTCAATTCTATCATCAGAATTTAACAATGTATTATACGCTACAAGCGCTTTGGTGTCTATATCTTTTAAGTCAATTTTTTCAACAACTTTACCGCTCCACAATACGTTATCAGATAAAATAACACCTCCTGAATTCATTTTATCAATGATTAAATTAAAATAATTACTGTAATTAGATTTATCTGCATCTATAAAAACCAAATCAAATTTTTCATGTAGTGTTGGAATCATTTCAATAGCGTCTCCAACCAATTGCCTAATTTGATTTTTATACAAGGAATTATCAAAATATTTTTTTGAAATCGTTGTTAATTCCTCATTTTTATCAATTGTAAATAGTGTTCCATCTTTTTGCATTCCTTCAGCTAAACATAATGCTGAATACCCTGTATAAGTTCCAATTTCTAAAATGTTTTTAGGGTGAATTAATTTAGAAATCATTGCTAAAACTCTCCCCTGATAGGCTCCACTTAACATTCGAGGATTTAATACTTTTTGCCAAGTTTCTTTATTCAACTGTTGTAAATACTCAGGTTCCTTTTGTGAATGACTCACAACATATTCATCTATATTCTCAGGTAAAAAATTCATTGTTTTTATGTATAAAAGTACAAAAAACGGAACCTAAATTAAGTTCCGTGTTATTTGTGTTGACACTATTATTTCTAATTATATTTTTTTATCAATTCTCTTTCCATCCCCTTTTTCTCCTCTTCGCATAAGCAATTACTTTTCTTGTTTTCAGATTCTTTGTGGAATTCATAACATTTTGTCATCACATTGTTTTGCTTTGAATAACGACCACAATTTTTGCATAAAAAAAGATGTAAGATAAGCTTCATTTTTTCAATTAATGACGCCTCTTTATATTGGTTTTTATCACAAATTGTAGTTGCCTGGTCACAAGTTAATTTCATCCCCATAATTTATTAATTTTTAAACCAATTTTCTTCCATACATTTTCTAAGTTGTGTTCTCGCTCTGTGAATAATCACCCAAAGATTTGACGCCGTTATGTCAAGTTCCTTACATATATCTTCAGTTTCAATTTGATGAATAGTTCTCATTCTAAAAACCATTGCGTACTTTTCCGGTAAGTTATAAATACACTTTTCTAAAACAATACTTAACTCATCGTTTTCAATTTTTTTTTCAATTTCATTATCCCAGGATGATGGTACCCGTTCTTCAATCCATTCGCCTTCTTTTTCCCCATCAGCATAAAAATTCATTTTCACTTCGGCTTTTCCTTTTGCGGAATTTATTTTTCGGTAATAATCAATGATTTTACGTTTCAAAATGGAAATTAACCAGGTTCTTTCACTTGCTTTTCCTTGAAAATTATCTTTAGCCTTTAGCGCTGCAAAAAAAGTATCTTGCACAATATCTTTTGCTAAATCATGATTGTTAATTCTACTTATCGTATAATTAAAAAGATAATCGGCGTGCAACGCTACCCATTTATTTGGGTTTAATATATGTTTATCGTCTGATACCATTTTTTTTATTGCTGAAAGCACATTTAAACAGTTCTCCTTTGAAATATTGAATTATTATTAATTAAACAGGTGTTTTTTAATAATTAGTGGGCATATTTATTAATGATATTAAAAAGTAAATTTTTATCTATCGGTTTTGTTAAGTAAGCATTAAAACCACTACTTAAAGCTTTTTTCTTGTCAGATTCCATTGCGAAAGCAGACAAAGCAACAATTGGTAATAGTGGTCTTTTCTTCTTAATTTCTAACATTGCAGCTGTTCCATCCATAATTGGCATTTTAATATCCATTAAAATCATATGTATTTCTGGATGTTTTTGAGCTAATTCAATCGCCTTTTTACCGTTGTCGGCCTCAATAATAGTGAAGTTTGTTTTTGAAAATAATTCTTTAATATACATCATATTATATTCTTCATCTTCGGCCACCAAAATTGTAAGTTCTTTATCTTTCACCTGAAAATCGTTTTTTTGTTCTATTACTACTGATGATATTGAAGGGGTTTTTGCTTTAATATATGGTATTGTAAAATAAATAGTAGTTCCTTGGGTATTGGAATCCATCCAAATTTTACCATTAAATAGTTCAACAAGTCTTTTTGAAATTGCTAAACCAAGCCCTGTTCCTTTATGTAATTTAGTTAAATCATTATTTGCTTGTATAAATCTATCAAAAATTATAGGTTGTAGTTTTTCATCAATACCAATACCAGTATCTTTTACATAAAATTCTAAAGTGTCATTCATAAGTTGATAACCAAACTCAATACTTCCTTTGTCTGTAAATTTGAATGCATTTGACAATAAGTTAGTTAACACTTGAATTAGTTTAGTGCTGTCAATTTCAACACTGCTTTTTAAATTTTCTAACCCCTTAACACACTTTAATTCTAAATTGTTTTCTATAGCTTTTGGTTTATAAAACTCATACAATCCCTGAAGTAGTTTATTGATGTTAACACTTTCATAATTTAAGGTAGTAAGTCCTGACTCTATTTTCGAAATATCTAAAATATCATTTACTATTGATAGTAACTGTTTACTGCTATTAATTACAATTTTAGCATATTTTTCTCTTTCTTTTTGAGTTAAATTTGGTTCTAAAAAAAATTCTGAAAACCCAATAATACCATTCATTGGTGTTCTAATTTCATGACTCATATTGGCTAAAAACGATGATTTTAAACGGTCAGATTCTTGGGCTTTTATCAGCGCTTCATTTAACTCAACTTCAGCTTTTTTTCGCAAAATTGTTGTACTAATTTGATCCGCAACAAATTCCAATAAATTAACATCATTTTCACTATACGCATCTTCGTTTTCATAACTTTGAACAACTATTGCTCCAATAACTTTATCATTAATTTTTAAGGGTACACCTACCCATTTTTCAGCTGCTGCACCAATTAATTCTACCACCCCTTTTTCAATTAGTGTTTTGTGTTCAGCACGGTTAATTATTAATGATTTTTTTGTTTTTATTACATAGCCCGTTAAGGTATTATCCGCTGAAAATTCCTCAAGCTCTTCCTTTTCATCAACAAAAACAGGCGTTGAAATCATGTTAGTATCTTCGTTATAAATTGCTATAAAAAAGTTATTGGTTTCAATTATTTTCTGCAATTCATTCCTAATAAATAAACTAAATTCATTAAAGTTATTTATGGTTAATGCCGCTTTTGAAATATTGTATAAAACATCTTCTAATAACTCGTTTTTTATTTGTTCAGAAATATCTTTTACAACTGCATGTATGGTGGCAACAGTATCGCTTTCATCAATTCTTGTTAAGGAAACTTCCACCGGAAAAATGAACCCCTTTTTATGCTTGTGATACCACCTAAACCTATTACTTCCTTTTTCTAAAGCTGTTTTAATCATTTCTTCTGATTTCACAAAAGAATTTGAACCGTCAGGCTGTATCTCGGGAGATAATACTGATGGATGCATTTTAAGTAAGTTTTGCTTATTTGCATACCCAAGCATTTTAAGCGTAGAATTATTGCAATCTTCAATCAACCCGTCTTTTAAAACTAAAACTGTATCAACAGATTTTTCAAAAAGGGCTCTATATTTTTTTTCAGATTTTTCAAGTGATTGTTCTGTTTTTATTCTTTCTGTAATATCATCAACCAATGACGCCACACCAATTACTTTTCCGGCAACATCTTTTAAGATTACATTGTACCAATCACAAGTAATTATTTTACCATATTTAGTTAAATTTTCATTGGAATTTCTAAGCCCTTTTTCTTGTGTTAATAAATTCTCATTAACTTTCTTCATTTCTTCAACTAAATAGGGCGGCGTTATCAAATCTTTTATGGACTTTTCTTTTGCTTCTTCCTCAGAATATCCAAAAATTCTTTGTGCCGAATTATTCCATTCAATTACATTAAAATCTAAATCCCATATAATTGATGCCAATGGTGTGAAGTTAAATTGGTCTTTTAAACGCTGATTACTTTTAAAAAATAAATCTTCAGCTTTTTTTCTATCTGTAATATCTTCAGCAATTCCTTGTATGTGCGTTATTTTATCATGTTCATTTATGATTACATCCAAGTTGGCTTGCACCCATTTTAACTCACCGCTCTTTGTAATAATTCGGAACGGATTTGGTTTAACAGTACTAGAACTTTTATTTTTTATTATTTTAATAAATTCACGAGCAATATATTCTAAATCCTCAGGATGAGCTAATTGCGGAATTTTTATGCTGCTTTCAATAAATTCAGATTGGGTATAACCAAATAATTTAACAGCATTTTCTGATGCAAATTCAACTGGAAAATCCCACTCATTTTTACATAAAAAAACTACTGATGGACTTTTATTGATAATATTGTAGGCTTCTTTGTGTTTTTTTTCAGTATTTATTAATGTAGTTCTTATCTGGACTTGTTCTGTTATATTTTCGACTGATACAATTACATTTTCAAGGGTGCTTTCACTTCCTTCAATTACTTTAAATTTAACTAAGGTATTTATTTCTTTACCATCTAAGGTTTTATTAAAAGTTTCAATTTCTGTTTTATTTTCTCCTAATAAAATATCTGTAAACAATTTAGAAAATCCGATATTAGAATTTTCGGTAAACACGTTGTGCAAATTAGCTAATAAATCTTCTTTACTTTTAGCGTTGTAGAGTTTCACTGCTGCTTTATTAACTTCTTTTACTTTCACCAACGAAGCTAATTTCACAATGATATCTGGATTGTTTGCGATGTATGTTTTAATATCTGTATCGCTTTCTTTTACAAGAGAATCAATTTGTTTTTTAACAACCGAAAAATCTTCAACCCATAATGAAATAGGTGAGTCATCAAAAAAATTAAAATACCTGTTATTTTGAATTGATTGCTTTTTTTTGACCTTTTCAAAATTTTGCAACTGGTCTAACGAATCAATAAGAATAGCTTTAGATGTAACTTCCTTTTTCATTCATTCATTTTCTTTGGGGTTTAATTTTTTAAATATACCATTTTCTATAAAATTATCATATTATTTGACCTAATTATTTTTAAAATAGCCGTTTACCTTTTATTTTACTTTTTTAGGTAAAGAAATTTTAAAACTAGTACCTTTATTTAAGGTGCTTGTAACCGAAATTTTTCCTTTGTGGCGTAGTATAATATTTTTTGCTATAGCTAAACCTAAACCAATACACTTTTGTTTGTCTTCAGAGAATGTGTTTACAACAAAATACTCTTCAAAAATATGTGGTAAATTATCTTCTGAAATACCCATTCCTTCATCTGTAATTATTGTTTCAATAGCATTTGAGTTCTCATTAACTGAAATTGAAATAACTGAATTTTCAGGTGAAAATCTTAAGGCATTTCTCAATAAATTAGTTATAGCCAACGAGATTTCATCTTCGTCAATCGCAATCAGAACTTCATTTGTAGGAATGTTTTTTATAATTGCACAATTTTTCTTTGTTGCCAAATCATGAAACTCATGAATACAGTTATTTAACAATTCTAAATAATTCTGTAGCTTAAAATTAAATAAAGAATCGGGTGATTGCAACTGAGAGTATTTAGCAATTGAATTCAATAACTGAATTGAAAATTCAGCTGAATTTTTAATAATTTGAACGTGTTTTTCTAATTTTTCAGGAGTATAATCTTCAATATTTTCTAAAATCATTTCTGAAAATGAAAAAATAACCCCAACTGGATTTTTTAAATTATGAACTAATCTTCCAATAATTTTATGATTGGTTTCATAAACTGAATTCAGTTCATTTTTTTTACTTTTCAGCCCTAAACTAAGCTCAATTATTTTATCCTCTAACTCTTTAATATAGGCTGCTGATTTTTTTTCAATCTGAGACAAAGTAAATTTTTTTAGTAAATATAATCTTATTATCTCAATTTTTCAAATTATTAAATAATCTAACGCTTTCAATTAATTTTTGAATATACCTGAAAAAGGAAGTTTTAAAACAAACCGTTTTTTCATTACTTTTACCTTTTAAGATAAAATAAAAAATATGTCAGCAGCCAAGAAAGATTATAAAAGAATTACCACTAAAAGTTTGGTGGAAATGAAAAATAATGGCGAAAAAATTGCCATGCTTACAGCCTATGATTATACCATGGCTAAAATTGTTGACCATGCTGGTATAGATATTATTTTAGTGGGTGATTCTGCTTCAAACGTAATGGCTGGTCATGAAACTACGCTGCCTATTACTTTAGATCAAATGATTTACCACGCAAGTTCGGTTGTTAGAGCCATTGAAAGAAGTTTGGTGGTCGTAGATTTGCCTTTTGGAAGCTATCAAGGAAATTCTAAAAGCGCTCTAGATTCTGCCATTAGAATTATGAAAGAATCTGGTGGCCATGCTGTAAAATTAGAAGGAGGAAGTGAAATTAGCGAGTCTATTTCAAGAATTTTAACTGCAGGAATTCCTGTGATGGGGCATTTAGGACTTACACCACAATCTATTTATAAATTTGGAACCTATACAGTTAGAGCTAAGGAAGAAGAAGAGGCGGATAAATTAGTTGAAGACGCTTTATTACTTGAACAATTAGGTTGTTTTGCTTTAGTCATAGAAAAAGTACCAGCTAAACTTGCTGAAAAAGTAGCTAAAAGTATTTCAATTCCTGTTATTGGGATTGGTGCAGGAAATGGAGTGGATGGACAAGTACTTGTAACACACGATATGTTGGGGATGACACACGAATTTCATCCAAGGTTTTTACGTAGATATTTAGATTTATATACTGAAATGACTCATGCTTTTGAAAGCTATATTAAAGATGTAAAAACCAATGATTTTCCTAATGAAGAAGAACAGTATTAAAGGAAAAAAGAAAAGAGAATATAGAGAAGAAACTATACCAATTAGATATTGGGTTGTAATTCCCCTTTAGAGAGGGGTTAGGGGTGTGTTATTTCTTTGAAGCCAAAAAACTCATAACTCAAAAATATCAAAATACTAAAAAATGAAAATTCTTTTAATTGACACCAATCACCAAATTTTACAAGAAGGATTGCAAAAACTTGGTTGCATTTGTGATGAAGATTATACCTCTTCAAAAGAAAAAATAGAAGAAAAAATAGCAAATTATGAGGGTGTTGTAATTAGAAGTAGGTTTAATATTGATGCTCAATTTTTAAACTGCGCTAAAAATTTAAAATTTATTGCACGTGTTGGCGCCGGATTAGAAAGCATTGATGTTGAAAAAGCCAAAAAAAAAGGTATTCACTTAATTTCAGCACCAGAAGGAAACAGGAATGCCGTAGGTGAACATACTTTAGGAATGTTGCTTTCTCTTTTTAATAATCTTAAAAAAGCCGACCTCGAAATTAGAAATGGAAAATGGCTTCGTGAAGCAAATAGAGGTGTTGAATTAGAAGGAAAAACTGTTGGAATTATCGGTTATGGAAATATGGGAAAGGCTTTTGCAAAAAAACTAAAGGGTTTTGATGTCGAAGTTATTTGTTACGACATTAAAGACAATGTTGGAGATGAAAATTGCAAACAAGTTTCATTAAAAGAGTTGCAAGAAAAAACGACAGTTTTAAGTTTGCATACACCTTTTAATAAATTGTCTCATAATATGGTAAATACATTATTTATCCATAAATTTAAGAATCCTTTTTACCTTATAAATACTGCCCGAGGTTCAGCAGTTGTTACAAATGATTTGGTTGAAGCTCTTAAAAACAAAAAAATACTAGGCGCTTGTTTAGATGTGTTGGAATATGAAAAATTATCATTTGAAAATTTGTTTGAAAACGATTCGCTTCCAGTGGCATTTGATTATTTAATTCAAGCTGAAAATGTTTTACTTTCTCCTCATATTGCAGGTTGGACTGTTGAATCTAAAGTGAAATTAGCTCAAACAATTGTAAATAAAATTGAAGAAATATATTTTTCTGAAAATAAAATAGCAAGTAAACCAGAAATAAAAAGAGTTACTGGTATTGGAGGCCTTTTCTTTAAAACAGAAAATCCAGCTAAATTAAAAGAATGGTATAAAACACATTTAGGTTTTAATACAAATGAATGGGGTTGTACTTTTTGGTGGAAAGATAACAATGGGAATCCTGCAAGTACACAATGGAGTCCTTTTAAAAATGATACTACTTATTTTTCTCCTTCAAAAAAAGAGTTTATGTTTAATTATAGGGTTCATAATTTAACGGAACTTTTAGGTAAATTAAAAGAAGAAGGCGTTACAATTGTTGGAGAAATGGAGGAATTTGACTACGGTAAATTTGGTTGGATTTTAGATCCTGATGGAAATAAAATTGAACTTTGGGAACCAATAGACACAGCATTTTTATAATAAAATAATTCGTATTTTTATATAACTTAAAAATTAAATATCATGGATGTAATAGATGAAAACGGACACGTTATTCCAAAAAGGAATGAAGAAAGTAAAAGGGTTGTGGCAGGAATTTTAGCCATTTTACTTGGTGGTTTAGGAGTGCACAAATTTGTACTTGGCTATACAACAACAGGAATAATACAACTGGCTATTTCAGTTGCTACCTGTGGTATTTTAAGTATTATTGGATTAATTGAAGGTATTATTTACCTTACAAAATCTGATGAAGAATTTATTTATACTTATCAAACCAATAAAAAAGAATGGTTTTAAAATGATTAAGAAGTTGGTGGTGCATTAAGTTCATCTGCATTGTTTTCCAACCTACTTTCTAATTCCGCTTGAAACTCTTCCATAACTGGTTTTACTGTACTTTCTGGTATATCAGAAATTCTGATATACATTAAACCGTCAATAGCATTATTGAATTTTGGATCTACGTTAAAAGCAACCAATCTTGCATTTTGTTTTACATATTTCTTAATTAAAACTGGAATTCTTAGTGCTCCTGGTTCAATTTCATCAATAATTTTATCAAATTTAATCATGTCTGCTTGGGTTGCATCAAAAACAAAATCTTTATCGGCATCTTTTAATTTAACTTTATACTCTTTTTTAGGATGAATATATTGTGCAACGTAAGGATCATAATAATGTGATTTCATAAATTCAATCATGAGCGATTTAGAGAAATTTGAAAACTGATTACTAATACTTACACCACCTATTAAATATTTGTATTCCGGATGTCTTAATGTAACGTGTACAATTCCTTTCCATAGCAAAAACAAAGGCATCGGTTTTTGTTGGTATTCTTTAATGATAAAAGCACGCCCCATTTCAATTGAATTTTCCATCATGGAATACAATTCAGGCTCAAATTTAAAAAGGGTATGTACATAAAACCCTTGGATACCAAATTTTTTATAAATATCATTTCCTAAGCCCATTCTGTAAGCTCCTACAACCTTCTTTTCTTCATCATCCCACAAAAACAAATGGTGATAATAGCCATCAAATGTATCTAAATCTATTGATTCATTAGTTCCTTCTCCCACTTCCCTAAATGTAATTTCTCGTAAACGTCCAATTTCAAACATAATATTTGGAATTTGCTTACTCACGGCAAAAAACACTTCATAATTTTTACTTTTAAGAAGTCGCCCATCACTATTTCGCAAGGCGTCAACTTCTAAAATCATTTTTTCAATATTTTTTTGGCCTACAATTTTTTTAGGTGGTTTTGGCATTTTCAATGAAGGTGCACTTAATTTAATCGATTCTTTCTCAAACGGATTTGCCAACATGTATGTTTTTCTTCGAATAAAATCACAAAAATCTGTTGTATTGCTATATTCTTCCTGGTCTTTTACTGATATCGATTTTCCAATTCTAACTTTAATTACGCGTCCTTTTTGTGATAATAATTCTGAGGGGAGTTTTGCTGTTCTGAGTTTATCATTTAATTTTGAAAGCACATAAAACAATCTACTATTCTTCGCGTGAAAATAGATAGGAATTACTGGTACTTTAGCCTTTTGAATTAGTTTTATGGCGCTTTCTTCCCAAGGTCTATCAACAATTAACTTTCCGTCTTTATAAGTTGAAACTTCTCCCGCAGGAAAAACTCCTAATGGATTTCCTTCTTTTAAATGCAGCAATGCATTCTTAATTCCTGAAATACTAGATTGGTTTTCTTTTCGGTCTTCAAATGGGTTTACAGGAACAATGAATGGCTTCATTGGTTCAATTCTATTCAACAAAAAATTAGCAATTATTTTATAATCTGGTCGTTTTTCAATCAATAATTTTAATAATAAAACACCATCAATTCCTCCAAGTGGATGATTGGAAACGGTAATAAATACACCTTCTTTTGGAATCCGTTTTAAATCATCTTCAGGTATCTCAAACTTAATTTGTAAATCGTCTAACAGTGCTGAAAAAAAATCTAAGCCTTCTAAGTGTTTATGTTCGTTGTAAATTTTATTTATGGCTGAAATTCTAAGGACTTTCAATAGTATCCAACCAAAAAATGTTCCAACAAAGCCGTATTTATCAATATTTATTGCTTTTGCAATTTCTTTAGCGGTTACTAAACTCATTTAATTTTAATTATCTGTAAATACAAAAATACATAATTTTATTGCATCACAACTTGTACTGTTCCTTTAGTTACTTGTTTTAAAAGAACTTTTCCTTTTTGTTCAATTTCATCTACTGCTTTTTGAGAAGAATGTCTAATCGTATATAACGAAACCTTTTCAAAATAACTCACTTTGTAGTTTAATTTTAACTGCGTTAAAAATTGTTGAAAATTGTTAAACTTATCTTCAATACAAACTGAAAAACTCAAAGCAGAATTTTGAATAAGGTTTACTTTTAATTTGTAATCATGTAAAATTTTAAAGATATCACTCAAATTATATTCAACCATAAATGAAAAATCCAATGCTGAAATTGAAACCAATATTTGATCTTGTTTTACAATAAAACATGGAACTTCTGGAATTAAAAAATGCCCTTTTCCAACAATAGTTCCACTATTGTTTAAGCTATAAAAAGAACGAACAAACAAAGGGATATTTTTATTTTCAAGTGGTTTTAATGTTTTAGGATGTATCACTGATGCTCCATAAAAAGCCATTTCAATAGCTTCATCATACGATATTTGTTGCAGCAATTCTGTGTTTTCAAAATATCGTGGATCTGCATTTAAAACGCCGTCAACATCCTTCCAAATAGTTAAACTTTTTGCATTTAAACAATGTGCAAAAATAGCTGCCGTATAATCAGAACCTTCTCGACCCAAAGTGGTGGTATTATCCTTTGAATCTGCACCCAAAAATCCTTGAGTTATATATAATTTTTCAGGATTGAGTTTCTCAATATTTGATATTGTTTCGTTCCATTTTATATAGGCATCTCTATAATTTGAATCTGTTTTAATATATTCTCTAACATCAATCAAATTGTTTTTAATTTCATTTTCATTTAAATATAAGCTCACTATTTTAGTAGAGAGTAATTCTCCAAAACCAACAATTTGATCATAAATATAATTGTAATCTGTTGATTTATTTGAAATTAAAAATCCGCTTAATTGTCCGAAAATGAGTTCAACATCCATAAAAACTGAATGTTTTTTATCTTCAAAAAGGTTGTTTATAATGTTTAAATGATAGTTTCTAACAAAATCAATATTCTGAGTTAAATCCTCAGTTTTATGATAGTATGAATCAATGATATTTTCAAAAGCATTGGTCATTTTACCCATTGCAGAAATTACAATAAGCGTATTTTTCACACCTTCATTTTGTAAAATACGAAGTACATTTTTTACGCCTTCAGCATCTTTTACAGAAGCTCCACCAAATTTAAATATTTTCATATTTTATCTTGTTCAATATAATTTTTAATTGCTTCCTCATTTATTTGAGCTGTATTCCAGTCATTTAAGACAACCGCACCTGTTTTTTTGTAAAAATTAATTGCAGGAGTATTCCAATCTAAAACGACCCATTCTATTCTTTTAACTCCTTTTTTATACCCATATTCAATGACTTTCCTATACAAATCTCTACCAACACTTAAACCTCTTTTGGATTTTGTTACAATTAAATCCTCTAAATGAATAGTGGGCCCTTTCCAAGTAGAATATCTTGGGTAAAATAATGCCATTCCAATAATTTCATTGTCCATTTCAGCTACAAAAGTTTTAAACAATGGTAAGTCCCCAAAGCCGTCTTTTTCTAAATCGGCTACAGTAACTACAACGGCATCAGGTTCTTTTTCAAAATGGGCTAATTCTTGAATCAATTTTAATACTGATGGCATGTCAGTCTTTTCACCTTCTCTAATTTTAAAACTCATTTTAAATTTCCGTTTAATTTCAGCTAAAATAAAAAATCTTTCATCAAACTATCTGAAAACAAAAGTCTTTTTAAGAATTATTTTTTCGATATTTGTGCAAACTAACAACTAAAACCGATTATGAAAAACAATAACCTCACATTAGGCGAATTTATAATTGAAAATCAAAAACATTATAAATCAACTTCTGGAGAGTTTAATCGTTTAATTAGCTCTATTAAATTGGCAGCTAAAGTTGTAAATTATAAAGTAAATAAAGCGGGTTTAGTTGATATTGTTGGCGATGCTGGTGAAACTAATATTCAAGGTGAAGATCAACAAAAGTTAGATGTTTACGCAAATGAAGTGTTTATGCAAACGCTTATAAACAGAGAAATTGTTTGTGGAATTGCTAGTGAAGAAGAAGATGATTTTGTAACCATTAGAGGAAAACATGGTACAAATGAAAATAAATATGTAATGTTGATTGATCCACTTGATGGTTCTTCAAATATTGATGTTAATGTCTCTGTTGGAACTATTTTTTCTATTTATCGTAGAGTTACACCAATAGGGACTCCTGTTGAAATTGGAGATTTTTTACAACGAGGAAATCAACAGGTAGCTGCTGGATATGTAGTTTATGGAACCTCTACAATGTTGGTTTTAACTTCGGGACATGGTGTAAATGGTTTTACCTTAAACCCTGCAATTGGCTCTTTCTATTTATCGCATCCAAACATGAGATATCCTGACATAGGGAAAATATATTCTATTAATGAAGGGAACTATGTTCATTTTCCTCAAGGCGTAAAAGATTATTTAAAATATTGCCAAGAAGAAAAAGATGACAGGCCATACACTTCGCGTTATATTGGTTCTTTAGTGTCTGATTTTCATAGAAACATGATTAAAGGTGGTATTTACATTTACCCAACAAGTTCCATTGGCCCTCAGGGAAAATTAAGATTATTATATGAATGTAACCCAATGGCTTTTCTTGCGGAACAAGCAAATGGCAAGGCAAGCGATGGTTATAAAAGAATATTAGATATTAAGCCAACCGAATTACACCAAAGAGTTCCTTTTTTCTGTGGAAGTAAAATTATGGTCTCCAAAGCTGAGGAATTTATGGCAAAATATCCTAAAGATGCAGATTACGCTTTAATTGAAGACTAAACTAGTATGGATTACGAATAAAATTCGTTCAGTAAACACCAAAAAACAACTATCAAACAATATTCAATGTTCAATGTTTAAAATATCAAATTCAAAAAAATTATTAATAATATTTAAATGATTGAAACCTAAATATTGTGCTTTGTCTATTGAATTTTTGCTATTTATTTGATATTTGGGTATTGTAATTTGTATTTTAAATTGAAAATTAATAGAAACTAAAGTAGCTGTAATAAAATTGTAGGGTTTTAACCTTTAATTAGATAATAAAAAATTAGCTATATCTAATAGTTTATTTCTGTTTGTAAGGCTCAATTGCTCTATTTTTCAACTTTTAAATAGGAGAATCTAATATCACTATAAATACATTCGATTTTTAAGGTCCAAGAAAATGAAAACCGTTTGTTATCTTTGAAAATAGAAAGAATGTTGAACTTAAAAATATATTATTATGGCTTTTGAATTACCAAAATTACCGTACGCTTATGATGCGTTAGAACCACATATTGATGCTCGAACAATGGAAATACACCACAGTAAACATCATGCAGGATATACCAACAATTTAAATAATGCAATTGCTGGAACAAATTTAGATGGAAAATCTATCAACGATATTTTAACTGGACTTGATATGAATAACGCAGCTGTTAGAAATAATGGTGGTGGTTTTTACAATCATTCATTATTTTGGGATGTAATGAATCCTGAAGGTAAAGGCTATTTATCTGGAGAATTAAAAGATGCTATTGTTGCTGAATTTGGTTCAGTAGATGCGTTTAAAGATGTTTTTGCTAAAGCAGCAGCAACTCGTTTTGGATCTGGTTGGGCGTGGTTATGCGTTCATAAAGGTGGTAAAGTTGAAGTGTGCTCTACTCCAAACCAAGACAATCCGTTAATGCCAGGTGTACCTTGTGGAGGAACACCAATTTTAGGATTAGATGTTTGGGAACATGCTTATTACCTACATTATCAAAATAGAAGACCAGATTATATAAACGCCTTTTTTAATGTTATTAACTGGAATGAAGTTGAAAAACGCTATGCAGAAAGTAAATAATTCTTAACTACTAACTAAGAAAATAAAAAACTCGCTATTGGCGAGTTTTTTTTATGAAATTATTCAAAATTTAAAGGCCCAAAAAATCCCATTTGTCTAACAATCCAAACTTTCCTTCTTTCAACATAACTTGATGAATTTATCGCTTTATATTTCCTAGGGTTTGGTAAAATTGCAGCAATGGAAGCTGCTTCATAAGAACTTAGTTTAGACGCTGATTTTCGAAACCAATGTTTTGATGCCGCTTCTGCTCCGTAAATTCCTTTTCCCATTTCAATACTATTTAAATACACTTCTAAAATACGTTCTTTACTCCAAAAAACTTCAATTAAAAATGAAAAATACACTTCAAAACCTTTACGAACATAGCTTCTTTGTGGCCATAAAAATACATTTTTAGCAGTCTGTTGTGTTATGGTACTTCCTCCTTTAATTTTCTTTCCTTTTTTGTTTTTTTCATAAGCCTTTTCAATGGCTTCTATGTCAAAACCAAAATGTTCCATAAACTTTTGATCTTCACTAACAATTACAGCTTTTGCCAAATTATTTGAAATTTTACCTATTGAAACCCATTTATGTTCAAATGCGGCTTTTTCCCCTTTTGACCATTGTTCTATGTTTCTAATAAGCATTAAAGGTGTAAATGGAACAGGAACCCATTTAAAAACAATTACAGAAAATATAGAAACAATAAAAAAGGCAATCACAACCTTTAAAATCAATTTTTTAAGTTTTTGAAAAATGCTTTTCATATTTATCTTAAAATCAGTGTTCAGTTCATCAAAAAAACTTCGTAAAAATATTCTTTTATCTATTGACTTTTTAAAAATAAAGTATTAAAGTTGTTTTTGTTGTAAAACATTCAAGTATTTTTTTACTTTTTAGCATTAAGTTTTGAGTACTTTAGCACCTCAAAACTTATTTAGTTATTTATGTTAACATCACATTTAGGTGAATTATTTGCTTTATTAACTGCCTTTTTTTGGACCACTACCAGTTTATCTTTTCAACAAGCAACCAGAAGAGCGGGATCACTATCTGTTAACGTATTACGCTTGATAATTGCTTTTTTTATATACGCCTTCATCTCCTATTTCTCAAGAGGTTTATTTTTGCCATTTGATGCCACTACACATCAATGGGTTTGGATGTCTATTTCTGGTTTGGTAGGTTTTGTTTTTGGAGATTATTTCCTGTTTAAATCATATGAATTAATCAGCGCAAGAATTTCCATGTTAATCATGTCATTAAGCGCCCCAATTGCAGCTTATTTGGGTTGGTTCATTTTAGGGGAAACAATGAGTTTAATTTCTTTGTTAGCCATGTTTATAACCATTTTTGGAATTATGTTGGTCATTACAGAAAAAAAGAAATTAGATGACGAAAAATTAGGTATAAAAAGTAAAAAAATTCAATTTTCCTTTTCTCCAAAAGGTATGTTATTCGCTTTTTTTGGATCTATTGGACAAGCTTTAGGATTGGTTTTAAGTAAATATGGAATGGGTGATTATAATGTTTTTGCCGCAACTCAAATTAGGGTTATTGCAGGAACTTTTGGTTTTATTATTTTAATCTCCTTAATTAAAAGATGGCCTAAAGTTAAACAAGCTGCAACTGACTCTATTTCTATGAAATTTATATTAATTGGTTCAGTATTTGGCCCATTTTTAGGTGTGTATACATCTTTATTGGCAGTAAAATATACAACAGTTGGAATTGCTTCAACCATTATGGCTATTATACCTGTTTTAATAATTCCACCTGCCATTTTACTTTACAAAGAAAAAGTAACTGTAAAGGAAGTTATTGGTGCATTTATTGCGCTTGGCGGAATTGTATTGTTTTTTATTAAGTAAACACATAACACTTAAAGATTGTCAATTTCTGAAATTAAATACTTTTCCTAAATTATCATTCATCCATATAAAATGTTATATTTAACATCAAAGGTCGAATTTTTTTATCATTCATTATAGTAAATTTACCTGCTTGTTTATGTAATTTTGCCTTCGCTTTTTAAAGAAACACTTGTGTTTTATAAAAAAGGTATCAAAAACCAAAAATTTATAAGAGAATATGCTCGACAATATAAAACCGTATTTTTTAAAACTTTTTAATTTTAAAAAATATACTAAAAAAAACTGGATTACATTTTTTCTAAGAAGCTTTATCGTTTGTTTTGGACTATTTGTTTTTTTCTTAATTACCGTATATCTTGGTTCATTTGGAAGAGTTCCTACAAATAAAGAAGTTAAACTTTTTCGAAATATGGAAGCTTCAGAAGTTTATTCCTCAGATAATGTATTGCTATATCGTTTTGATAAAGAAAATCGCTTAAATATTCCTTTTGATTCAATTCCAAAACATGTAGTTGAAGCGCTAATTTCTACTGAAGATTCTCGATTTTATGAACATTCCGGAGTTGATTTAAAAAGTTTATTGAGAGTTGCTATAAAAACCATCATTCTTAGGGATAAAAGTTCAGGCGGTGGTAGTACTATTACACAACAATTGGTAAAGAACTATTTTCCCCGAAACTCGTATTGGTTTTTTTCAACGCCCATAAACAAGTTTGAAGAAATGGTTGCTGCTTACAAATTAGAAAGCCATTTTACAAAAGATCAAATTATTGAATTTTACTTTAACACCGTACCTTTTGGTGATACTGCCTTTGGTATTGAAAGCGCATCCCAACGTTTTTTTAGCACCTCAACTTCTAAATTATCTATTGAACAAGGTGCTATTTTAGTTGGAATGTTAAAAGCAACATATACTTATAATCCATTAAAATTTCCAGACGAAGCAGAAAATAGAAGAAATTTAGTTTTAAGTTTAATGAGTGAGAATAAATACATTTCCAAAAAAATTAAAGATTCTCTTATCGCTATTCCACTACTTACAAAAGAGAAGAGGCTCACGCGTCACCAAGGAAAAGCAAAGTATTTTACTGAATATGTTCGTCTAAAAATGAAGGATTGGATAGAAAACAACAGAAAACCAAGCGGTAAGAAATACGATTTATTCAAAGATGGATTAAAAATATACACTTCTTTAAATTTCGAAATGCAACAATATGCCGAAAAGGCCGTAGCAAAGCGATTAAAAATTTTACAATATGAATTTGATCGTCAATGGGGAAATGAAGACCCATGGAACGATGTGCCTGTGGTTTTGACAAATGCAATTAAAAACTCCAATAGATATAAAACGCTGAAAAAAGCAGGATTATCTGAATTAATGATTCAAGATAGTTTAAACAAACCTGTAAAAATGAAAATTTTCTCTCACAACGGTGATAGAAGAGTATTAATGTCGCCTTTAGATTCTATAAAAAATTCATTAAAATTATTACATGCAAGTTTTATTGCTATTGAACCACAAACAGGACAAATTAAAGCTTATGTAGGTGGCATTGATGAAAATTATTTTCAATATGACCATGTAACTACCAAAAGACAAGTTGGAAGTTCATTTAAGCCATTTGTTTTTGCGGCTGCAATAGAAAATGGCGTTTTACCTTGTGATATGTATCCGAATGAATTGATAAAATACCCAAAATACAAAGATTGGGAGCCTAAAAATTCCGATTATATTTATGGAGGCGAATTTAGTGTTTGGGGAGCCTTGGCTGCATCCATAAATACCGTTACTGTACAACTTATGGAAAAGGTTGGTTTGTCTAAAATCATTAATTTATCTAAAAAAATGGGGATTGAAACTGAACTCCCGGAAGTGCCTTCTTTAGCTTTGGGAACAGCTGAACTTTCATTATTAGAAATGGTTAGAGCGTATACCACATTTCCAAATTTTGGAAAACCAATGCATGAAGTTTCAATTATTAAAATTGTAAATAGAGAAGGAGTCTCTTTAACTGTTTTACCTATTAAAGAAGCCAAAAAAGTATATTCCGAAAAAACAGGTGAAATCATGGTTGAAATGTTAAAACGAGTAGTTGTGAATGGAATTTCAGCTCCACTAAGATATGATTTTCAATTGTTTGGTGATATTGGGGGGAAAACCGGAACTTCTCAATCTCAAGCAGATGGCTGGTTTATTGGATTTACTTCAAATTTAGTGACTGGCGCATGGGTTGGTGCAGAAAATCCTTCTATTCATTTTAAAACAATGGAATTAGGTCAAGCATCACATACGGCACTACCAATTAATGGAGAGTTTTTAAGAATGTTAAATAAAGATGTTTCTTTTCAATATTATTTAAAGGAAGATTTCAGAAAACCTTCAAAAGATATTTTAAAACTTTTCGATTGTAGTTCCAGAAAAAATGTACCAAGACCTGTAAGTAAAGATTCTATTGTAGATATTGTTATAGATTCTTTAAAAGTTGAAAATCATGAAATAATTAAAGATAGTATTACCGTTCAGCAATAAGATGTTGCTATTAAATTCATTTTGAGTTTAATAGAACTTTTTCTACAAAACCAATAATCCGTGTGCTCTTAAAATTGTAATGGATTTTGAATACCAAAACAATTCGAAATCACCAAAATGGGTTTCATAGTCTGTTTTTAAACTGGAAAAAGTGACTGATTTTTCTTCAGAATTAACAAATTTATCTAAAATTTTAAGCAACCATTCTCCTTTCTCTTTTTCAAAAGAAACTTCAAAACTTGTATTGTTATTATGAAAAAGAAGTTGAATGAAATTTCTTTTTGTTCCTTTTTTTGTTTTTGAAGAGAAGGAAACCAAAGGAGTTCCACCAAGCCAACTGATTTTAGAGGATGATTTTATAGTAATAAAATCATCCGTTATTAAACAATTTTGAATATAATCATCTTTAATAGTAGTCTTCGGAATTTTAAACTCAAACCAATCTTGCAAATCAAATTCGAAACCAATTCCATGCATAAAATTAAAAATAGATTTTTTTAAACCATAACTAAACTTATCATGGTTAATCCCAGTCTTATCTTTAAACTGAATATCATTATTAGCAAAAGTGATGTTTTTATACTCAGGTTCAATTCCATAAGAAGATGGATTTAACCCAATTGGACTGTGTGTTGTAAGTGCAAACTGATGCCAAAACCCAGATTGGATGGTTCCAATTTCAAATAACTGGCGAACCATTTCTAAACTATCCACAGTTTCTTGAACTGTTTGTGTTGGAAAACCATACATTAAATAGGCGTGAACCATGATACCAGCTTCAGTAAAATTATTGGTTACTTGCGTTACCTGTTCAACAGTAACTCCTTTATCAATTAAAACTAATAACCTATCTGAGGCAACTTCCAAACCACCGGAAACGGCAATACAACCAGAAGCTTTAAGCAATAAACAAATATCTTTGGTGAAACTTTTTTCGAACCGAATATTGGTCCACCAAGTAACTGTTAAGTTTCTTTTAATAATTTCAAGAGCTATTTCTCTCATAAGGGCAGGTGGCGCAGCTTCATCCACAAAATGAAAACCGTTTTCACCCGTTTTCAAAATCATTTCCACCATTCTATCAACCAATAATTTTGCTGCTATCGGTTCATAAATTTTAATATAATCGAGAGAAATATCACAAAAAGTACATTTTCCCCAATAGCAACCATGTGCCATAGTTAGTTTATTCCATCTTCCATCACTCCATAAACTATGCATTGGATTTGCAATTTCTATAACAGAAATATAGTTGTCAAGTACTAAATCTGAATAATCTGGCGTCCCTAAATCACTTTGTTTGTAATCTGTTTTAAGTGAAGAATTGTTATAAACTACTTTCCCGTTTTCTTTGAAAAAAGTTCTTTTGAATGAATTAAAATCAGGATTATTTGGTGTTGGATTTAACACATTCGACAGTACTATTTCTATAGGTAATTCTCCATCATCCAACGTAATATAATCGAAGAAATCAAAAACTCTTGGGTCTGAAATACTTCTTAATTCAGTATTTGGAAACCCACCGCCCATGGCTATTTTAATTTCAGGGTATTGTTTTTTAATAAATTGTGCGCACTTAAAAGCACTGTATAAATTTCCTGGAAATGGTACAGAAATACATACCAGTTTTGGTTGAATCATATTTAATTTATCCTCAAGAATTTTCAAGGTAATTGTATCGATATATGTTGTTTCACCTTGTAAATTATCGTATAATTCGTCAAAATCATTGGCACTTTTACCTAATCTTTCGGCATATCTGCTAAATCCAAAATTTTCATCAATACATTCAATTATAAAGTCGGATAAATCTTCCAAAAATAAGGTGGCCAAATGTTTTGCTTTGTCTTGAATTCCCATGGATCCAAAAGCCCAATCCATATCATCTAATTGTTCAAATCTTGATGCTTGTGGAAGAAAATTTTCAGAACAAATTTGTCTGACATACGTTTGATTTTTCCCTTGCAAAAAATGAATAACAGCATCAATTTTTTTTAAATATTCACTTTTTAAAGCGTAGATTCGTTGAGAATTATGGGATATTAATGTATCATTTTGATAAGCAAAATCAAATAATCTGTTCAAACTTTTTTTAGAAAACAGCTCTAAAATAACTTCAATTCCTAAATCCATTTGAAAAGAATTGATTCCTTTTGTGTTTAAAAATCCTTTTAAATAAACCGTTGCAGGATATGGCGTATTTAATTGCGTAAAAGGGGGCGTTATAAGAAGAATGTCTTTCAAAATTTTAACAATTAAAAAAATAATTTTACTTAAATACTATTCTAAACTATCTTTACAAAGATATAGTAAAATAGGCTGTATTGTTTTTTACTATTTTTGTAAAAAATTGTAACTTAGAATTCACTTTTAAAAGTGTACTTTCATAAAATATTTTATGAATATTGTTGTTTATTTAAAATCAATGATTTCCTCAAATAAATAATTCCTAGAAACTGATCTTAGAAATATATGAAGATTAATTTAAAATATATATATAACTCAAAAAAAGGGCTAAATAGAGAAAAAAATCAAGACCGAATATTAATAATTGAAAATGAAAATTATTATTTATTTATTGTATTTGATGGTGTTAGTTCAAGACCTTTTAGTTATTTATTTATTAATGAATTTAAAAGAATTTTTAAAGCTAAGATTAAACAAATTAAAGTTTCAGAGACTAATTTATCACAACTATTATATGAAACACATAATGATGTTTTAAACTTTGGAATTAATGGGATGAGTACAATATCAGTTTTGTTTTTTAGTAAGTTGAAGAAAAATGTTAACTTTATAAATATTGGTGATTCAAGAATATATATATTTACAAACCAATTTCTTGAAAAGATTACAAATGATGACTCATTGATTGGAAAAAAGAATATTATAACAAAATGTTTAGGTTTAGAATCATTAATTCTTGATGATTTTAAAATGAATAACATAGATTTTGGTTATAATTTTTTGATGTGTACAGATGGTTTTTATGGACTAATGGAAAATAGCCTAAAAGAATATTTTGATACTTTTAATTTTAAAAACTATCGAAATATTAAAAAAAGAATAGCAATTCTTCAAAGAAGAAAAAATAAAGATGATTCATCTTATATTATTGTAAAAAATGAAATTTCAAACTGAAACTGAGCTTGTTAATATTTTAATGGAGACTTTAAAAGGTAGCTTCAGACAAGACTATGTTGAAATCTTTGAGGAAGTTTCTCTTGGTTATGGAATTGCAGATTTAGTTTTAAGCAGCTTGATTAAGCCTAGAATAAAACTGAAGTCTTCAAAAATTGTTTTAAACAATAGTGATATTAATATATACAATTTGATAAAAAAAACAGAAAATATATCATTTGATACAATACTAAATACAACAAAAAGATCAAAAAAAGATCTTTCAAAATCAATAGAAAAATTAGTTACCAATAAATATGTGAAGATTAAAGGAGTTAACCTTGTTATTGATAGAGATTATGAGCTTCCGTTTAATGAAAATTTCGCCATTGAAGCCAAGTTGAAAGATTGGAAAAGGGCATTAAAACAGGCCTATAGATATAAATGGTTTGCTGAATATTCTTATGTTGTAATGGATGCATACTACTCAAGTTCCGCAATTAAAAATATTGATACTTTTGAAAAGTATAATGTTGGTTTAGCAACAATTACAACTGATGGGGACCTTAAAATGTATTTCAACCCTAAAAGACAACAACCATTTGATCCTAAAATGCAAATTCTTTTTTCAGAAAAAATAAAAAATAATTATGAATTTGCTAGATAGGTCTTCCAAATATTTAAGTGGTAATTACTACTCTCATTATTTAAAAAAATCCTATTACCTTCCAGATAATTATAGTTGTTTATAGCATTCTCGATTAAGTCCATAACATAAATTTTTCTTAATTCTAAATCACTAATAGTTGATATTTTATGCAACATTGCTGAAATTGATAATAAATAGTTTTTATTCACGTCTGGTTTATGAATGTTCCAAGGATATCCTTCTTTCAAAATAATATCTGAAAAAATATTTTTCTCGTTTTTTATTATATTAATATTTCCTGTATCATTTAACATAGTTACATCGTCAGCTCTTACCATATTTAAAAGTTTTTCAGAAAAATAATAACCTTTTGAACCACCACCTGAAATATCTTCTGTAAAACGTTTAATATCGAAATTTCTCAAATTCTCATATGTTCCTATAGTTATATAATCTATATCGGTTTGTGCAAGATAAATAATAGCATCCCAATTGGCATATGCATAAACTGTTTCAAAATTTTGTTGCTTTAAAGTTTTAAAAACTCGAGTAAGGTTTTTAAAAATTTTGATATCTGTAGTTAGTTTTTTTCGAGTTTCTGGTTTATTCTCACAAGCGATAAAGTATCCGTCAAAGCAAATATCCATATCTGTGCAAGCAAATAGTATTTCTTCAATTTTATCTTTATCGATAATTATATGATTTGCCAGCGGGAGAGTCATAAAATATTTATGATTTTTATTTTCTAATTTGGAAACATATTTGTTTAAAGTTTTTATAGCATAAATAATATCGTTAACTTCGTCATTTTCATAAAAAAGAGGAATAATAATGTTTTTAAAGTTTTTTTTAATCTGAAATTCAATTGCTTGTTTTGCGCAATTTTCAAAATAAACATTTGTATTTTCTTTATTACTTATATTACTTGTGTGAAAGGAAAATTCAGTCAATTTACCTGTTTGGATATCTGTGTTTTTCCCATAAAACTGTAAATCAATCATTGAAACATCAAGCACTTTTTTTAATAAGGGTTTTGAATCAAAATTAATACCATGAGTAAAAGCAGTAATTAAAAAAAAATCTCCAATATTTTGTCCTAAATAAGAATCTATATTCCAATTCGAGTTGTGTCCTAATACATGGGTTATTTTCATAATCTAATAAGGTTTAAAAATGATTCAATTTTCCTTGGTCTTTCTGAAGGATTCTTTTTAAATATGCTGTTGCAAAACGAGTCAATATATTCATTTCCTGAATTTACAATGAGTTTGTCATCTTGGAAGGCCTTATAAATTTCACCTCTGTTATTGCCGAATGGTAATGAGTTTGTATATAGATAATAAGCAATTATTCCTAAGCAAAAGAAATCCGTTCTGTATGATATAAGGTTTTTTTGACCAGAATATTGTTCAGGACTTGCAAATGGCCAAGTGTATGGTTGTACTCCTGTTGCCGTAATACTTTCATCATCTAGTGCCCTTGCTATACCAAAATCCAATACAACTGGTTCACCATTATTCCTTATCCTTATATTATGTGGCTTTAAATCTCTGTGTACATATTTAGCATTCCAAACGGGTATTAAAATAGTTCCTATTGCATAAATTAATTGACTAATTTTTTGTTCGCTACCTTTATAATCTTTAATTAATTCAGATAGATCATTTCCTTCAATATATTCTTCTATAATTATTGTGTTTTTTTCAAATGGTTCAATTCTAATAATATTTGGAATACCTTTGTTATCATCAAATTGTTTGCAAATTTTAACCTCTCTTTCAAATCTATCATCAGCAAAATTGATTATTTTTAAAGCATATTTTTTATTGTTAATAGTAACAATAAAAACTGTTTTTTGACCACCAGGATTAGCCTGTTTGTATTCACTTATATTAAAATATTTCAGTAATTCTTTTGTTAATTCAATTGAAGCCATCTTTTCCTTTTCTAATTTTTGTTATGAAATTATCACTAGCATATGATAACCTTTATATAAATTCAATAATTTCTAATATTTTTTATGAGTAAACTCAATTATTGAAAATTAAAGATACTCAAATCTACCATAATTAGAAGGTTGCTACTATGATATTTATTAACAAAGAAAACCATTGGTTAGTATGAAAATACAACTAGGCAAAAGAGATGAATATAGTAGTTTTCTGACTTATATAGCCTTCAATACCTGTGGAGTTCCCAACTTATCAGTAACTATAATGTAGTACAAATTCATTTTATTCAGAGCTAATACGCTCTTTCGTCGCTTCCTTCATAAAAATTAATAAAAGCATCATTAACAACCCTAGTTCCGCCCGGAGTTGGATAATCGCCTGTAAAATACCAATCACCTAAATGATTTGGAATTGCTTTGTGTAAATTTTCTACAGATTGAAAAACGATTTCAATTTCAGCTTGAATGTCTTCCGTTTTTA
>Ga0209231_1000318_pt1 | contig 29530 bp, 26 predicted proteins | sample Deesub45470m_DNA_FD_188086 | JGI IMG/M metagenome (GOLD analysis project Ga0209231, IMG submission 188086) | Deep subsurface microbial communities from North Pacific Ocean - 450_OLKR46/470m Metagenome (SPAdes) (version 2) | ecosystem: Environmental > Terrestrial > Deep subsurface > Unclassified ... | reverse complement strand
CCATCCGCCTCGATCTGCGCCGCGAGATTCCCGCCGTGACTGATGACCACACTTTCGTGGCCGAGTTTGACCAGTTCGCGGCTGAGTTCAACCGCACCCCGCTCAACTCCGCCCTCATGCAGTTCTGGAAGTAGCTGGACAATTTTCACTTCAGCACCCCCTTGAGCATTGCCGACAGGTCGATCTTCTGCCGACAGTCAGCAACGCTGCCGTCAAAAATATGCAAGCAACCACGCACGGCAAGCGCCTGGACTAAGAGATCGAATTTGCCCCCCTGGCGACGGCGCGGTAAGGGTAAAACTTCGACAGCGGCGGTCCCGTAACTGACCGCTTCGCTGATCATCGAGGTCGAGTCGCTGCTGATAAAAACCTGCTCGCAGTGGGAAAGGAAATCGGGAATCGGGTTAGCGGGACTCTGCGAATACAGAAAGCGCACAGCAAACGGAAACCCGGCTAAAAGCTGTTCAATCGCTGCCGGAGTCCGCCTTGAGGTGCAAACCAGGATATCAAAACCGGCATAATGCTTAAACAGCTGCTCAAGCTGAAGCTGCAAAGAAGCGACATCCATGCCGAACACCTTGTTCGGTCCGCCGAGAACCACCCCGACATAGCGCCGGTTTGGCTGTGGTGAAAAAACACCGCGCGGCTGGACATGACAAAGATTAATCGGCAACGGCAGGATATTGTTGCGCTCTGGAGGATGGTCATGTTCCTGGGCCAGGATCAAATCGAAACCGTCGAAGCGATAGCCGCTCGGCAACATAACGGCCACCACCGGCACACTTAATCGACGAGCAAGGAAGCGTGCGGCGTAATAGGTTTCCGAACCGGCACACACCACTGCCGCAAAAGATCCGGCAGGCAGGACAAAAGGAACCAGCAGAAAATCAGGGTAAAACCGGCAACGATCGAAGAGATAGGAGAGAAACCGGCAAAACCGGTTGCGAAACCGGACCTCAAGTTGCTGCGGCACCAGTTCCTTGAGCGCGGCAAACGCCAGCGACTGGTTAACGTGACCGGGTTTTCCATCGCTGACAACAAGCAGTTGCATCATCGCAAAAAGCCTTAAAACGAGAGGGCTTCGTCGACCAGCATAACCGGAATGCCATCGCGAACCGGGTAACGAAGTCGGCAACTGTCGCAGATAATAACCGGCGGTTCTTCATCTTGCCGGACCGCTTGCTTGCACTTTGGACAGGCAAGGATAGCGAGCAAGTCATCACTGATTTTCATAAGTTACTCCAAAATAAATTCAAAACCATCGTAAGCATTCAATTGCTGTTGAACGGATTGTCACGCTACTGCAGAAGTTCAAAGACGCTTTGGCCATAATTGATCGAGCCGCCGCTGCAAAAAGAAATCGTCTTCAAATTCGAAGGAGACGCCAACGGAATAACAGGGTTGATCAAAATCGGCGGAATCGAGCTTAACGGCGTCCTTCTCTGTCGTCAGGAATATATCGGCCGCCGCCGCGGTGCTCAACAACAGCTCAAGTTGCGGTTTATCGTATACAGCATGATCTGGAAATCCCAGGCAACCGCACAATTCAACCCCGGCAGAACGTAATCCGGCAAAAAAAGACTCCGGTTCGGCAATACCGGCAAAGGCGAACACCCTTTTACCGGTGAGATCGGCAAAGTCAATCCGCTCCCCGTTCAGGGAGACTCCGCTACGATCAAGGACGTGCCGACTGCACAGAATATGCGCATCCAGGATCGGCAACGTGATGCCATCCGCCATTCTGGTCATAATGACCAGGTCAGCGCGGCGCAAGGCGGTTGCCGTCTCCCGAAGCAGACCGGCCGGTTGCAGCAGGCCATTGCCAAACGGACGCTGGGCATCGAGCAGAACAATATCGAGATCCCTGTGCACCTGACGATGTTGGAACGCATCATCAAGGACAATACAGTCGATGGTCAAAGTGCGCTGCAACAGGCGGATCCCCTCGGCCCGTCGTCGGGCAATAACCACAGGGACAAGCGGATTGCGGCGGGCCAAAAGCAGCGGTTCATCCCCTGCTTCCGCGACACTTAACAACAGGGTGTGGCCATCACTGACATAGGCGGCCGGGAGACGGAGGGTACCGCCATAACCGCGACTGACAATGGCAACGCGACGACCCTGCCGCTGCAACGACTTGACCAGGTAATCGACTGCTGGAGTCTTTCCGGTGCCACCTGCGGTCAAATTTCCGACTGAAACAACCGGCACGGCAGCCCGAAAAATAGCGCGCAGTCCCCGATCAAAAAGCCAGTTCCGCAGACAGATAACCAGTCCGAACAGGTAACTGAACGGACGTAACAAAAGGAGCAGCAATCGCGCCGGCAACGACCGGTCGGTGCCGCTGAGAATGGCACGCAGAGCGGTTGCAGAGAGCATGTCAGTCACCCATAATTTTTTGCAAAACGGCAACGGTCTCCGCCGTCGCCCCGGCATTGCGAGCAATCAGCTCATAACCGGCCTCTCCGGCAGCAGTGCGCAAGGTGTTATCAGCACACAACTCGCTCAGGAGCTGTGCCAACTCGTCAGCCGTCTTCGTCTGCCAACCACCACCGGCCTGTAATACAAGTTTCGAAATCTCTTTAAAGTTATGCATATAAGGACCGAATAAAACTGGTCTTTTCATCAATGATGCTTCAAGGATATTGTGGCCGCCGACCGGAACAAAACTGCCGCCGACCAACACAACATCGGCCGCGGCATACAAAGAGAGCATCTCGCCGAGAGTGTCAACCAGCAGGACGGAACCCGGTTGCAGTAAACTCGAACCGTTGCGTAATTGACTACGCAGTCGGTAATCAACCTTCTGTTTGGTCAGCATCTCCGCCACCGCCGGCGCCCGCTCAGGATGCCGCGGCACTAGGGTCAGCAACAGGCCGGGACAGCGCGCCCGCAGTGCACAATACGTATTGACAACAAGCTCTTCCTCTCCGGCATGAGTGCTGCCGGCGACCAGCACCGTTGCATTCTCTGGCAGACAAAAACGTTGCCGCTGCAACGCCCGGTCAACAACAGCGGTATCGACCGCCATATCGAACTTCAGATTGTGCGTCACCTGCACTTTTGCCGGTGAAGCACCCAGAACCTTGATCCGGTCGGCATCCTGTTGCGACTGCATACAAAAAGCGTCAAAATAGGAAAGCAGTTGGCTGAAAATACCGCGTACACGTAAATAACGGGGGAAGGAGCGATCGGAGATTCGGCCGTTGACCAGCACCAGAGGGATCGACTGCCGCTTGGCGTGACGAACGAAATTTGGCCAGATCTCAGTCTCAACAATAATGACCAGTTTCGGCGCAATCCGTCGCAGAACCCGACTGACCACCCAGGAGAGGTCGAAGGGAAAGAAGATGCGGACATCAACCTCTTTGACCGTGGCCGCAATGGCGTGGCCGGTTTCCGTCACGTTGGACAGGACAATCCCCGCCTCTGGCCAGGTTTTGCGCAAAGCCCGGATCAGCGGGATAGCCGCGCGGGTCTCACCGACCGAAACGGCATGAATCCAGATGACATCACGACCGGCCAGCGGCGCTAACTTTTCCGGATCGTACAGACCGATCCGCTCGCGAATGCCACGACGGGTCTTTCCATAGCGCACCCCCCGGATCAGATAGACCGGAATCAAAAACAGGGCCGCTAAAATCAGGGCGATATTATACAGCAGATACACCGTATGCCTCCAGACAGGCGACTGCCTGCCGCTGGTTCTCTTCAATTGCGTTTTGAACCCGCCCGGTAAAAGAGTCGACGCTCTCCCCCTCTTCTGCCACCAATGGCGACCCGAACAGATAGACAACCCGACAAAACGGGTATGGCATTAAAAAACGGTCCCATGAGCGAAAACGATGGCCACGGCTGCAAACGAGCGAAACCGGCACCACCGAGCGGCGCATGGCCAGCGCGACCTGGGCGACTCCGGGCTTCATCACATGACGCGGACCGCGCGGGCCATCCGGAGTAAATGCATAATCGAACGGCTGCTGCGCCGCCTGCAACATCTGCCGAACCGCAGCACGGCCACCACGACTGCTGGACCCCCGTACGGCATCGTGACCGAAACAACGCATGACCCGGGTAATCAATTCGCCGTCCTTCGATGCACTGATCAGAATCCGGATACCGGGACCGCGATAACCTTTAATCATCTGCAACAGTTGGTCGTGCCAGAAGCAGAAGACAAACCGTTCGCCGCTGGCCCAGGCCGGGCGCAAATGATCCAGTCCAAGGATTTCAACCCGTTGGGTCATGTAGATCAGCCGCACAATAAGCGCCGCCACAGGCGGAGCCAGATTGAGCAGCAGCCAGTCGCCTAACGCTTTGAACATCCCCTACACATCCTTGAACTGCATGTCGTACAGCTTTTTGTACAAGCCACCATTTACCAGCAATTGCGCATGCGTGCCAACCTCACTGATCTTGCCAGCTTGCATGACAACAATCTTGTCAGCATTCATGATGGTCGACAACCGATGAGCAATAACGATCGAGGTGCGACCTTTCATGAGATTCTGCATCGCCTGCTGAACAATTGCCTCACTCTCAGTGTCTAGAGCACTGGTCGCTTCATCAAGAATCAGTACAGGGGCGTCCTGACAGATCGCACGGGCGATGCATATCCGTTGACGTTGCCCACCAGAGATACGTAGACCGCGGTCGCCAATTTCTGTATCGTAACCATCCGGAAGTTTTTCAATGAACTCATCCGCATAAGCTTGCCGAGCAGCGGCGCGAATCTCATCGATCGTTGTCTCCCGACCATAGCCAATATTATTGGCAATCGAGTCGTTAAACAGAAATGCCTCCTGGTCAACCATTGTGATATTTTTATGCAGGCTAGCAGAAGAAAGATCGCGCAAATCGACACCGTCAAGGGATATGAAACCAGAATCTGGATCGTAAAAACGACAAAGCAAACCGGCCAATGTCGTTTTACCCGCACCACTCGGGCCGACTAAAGCGACCACCTCTCCGGGACGGATATGGAGATCAAAATCTTTTATCGCCAGAGCTTCAGGGTCAGATGAATAGGAAAAGACCACATGAACAAGCTGAAGATCACCAGTTGCCCGTTCAAGATCAACAGCATTTGGCTGATCGATGATTTCGGGAATCAACTCCATACCATCAAAGACTCTTTCTGCTGCGCCCATTCCTGACTGAAATACGTTATTGACACGGGTCAAACGTTTGACGGGTGCGAACATCATGACGATAGCGGCCACAACGGAAAACAGTTCACCCTGGGAAAGTTCACCAGCCGCCACTCGAACCAGACCATACCAGAGAACGGCGGCCACACCGAGGGATGTGGTAATTTCAATAATCGCTGCCGACAGAGCATCGTAGCTTACAGATCGTCTCCACAATAGGTAAAAAACATAATTTTTCTGCTTGAAATCGTTGCTGACATTATGTTCAGAACCGAAAGCTTTGATCACCTTAATTCCTGAAAAAGCTTGCTCAAGCGCCGTTGTCAGAATCGAGATCGCACCCTGACTCCGTTGTACAAATTTTTTAATTTTACGAGCGAGCATTTGAGCGGGGATAGCAGACACCGGCAAAACAGTAAAAGCGATCAGCGCCATTTTCCAGTCAGTGTATATCGCAACACCTATCAGAACAATCAGGGTGACTCCCTCTTTCAAGGCATTCACTAATGTTTCGGAGAGCATTTGCGCTAATAAACCGATATCATTAAGGATACCGGACATCATCGACCCAGAAGACGTTTTGACATGATGACGCATCGACAACGCCATCGTGTGTGCGAACACATCATTTCGCAGATCCTGGATCGCCAACTGGCCGGCGGTGCGAATTGCATAACTCTGAATGTAACGTCCGATCGCCTTGGCAAGGGATAGTCCAACAACAATGACCGGCACAAATTTGACCATCTCACGATCACCGGCGACAATCAGATCATCAACGAAGGGCTGAACTAACTTCACCATAGCCCCATCTCCGGCCGCAACAACCAGCGAGGCCAACATCGACACAGCAATACGCATACGGTAAGGACGTGCATAGGCCAGAACCTTACGATACAAACCGACTTTCTGGATTTCAGGCATCTCTTCCCTCGGTCATTTCCAGAACAATCCGGGCGACGCGCCCGGAGCAACCATGGTCACCGAGTTTTTCACGCACCTCGGCCAGTCCACTGCAAATTTGCACTTTATAAACGCTATCATCCAGCAGGCGTAACGCTTCACCAGCTAACGCCTCCGGCGTTGCGGCATCCTGCAAAAACTCCTGAACCACGCTCCGCTCGGCGACAATATTAATCAGAGAAACAAAAGGAATGCGCACCACCCGGATAGCAACAGCATAGGTAAAAGCCGCCGCCTTATACAAGACTGCCAAGGGGGTCCCGGTCAGTGCCACCTGTAAGGTTACCGTCCCGGAAACTGCCAGCACCGCGTCGCAGGAAGCAGCAACGCCATATATATCGTTGGCAATCAGCTCGATCGGCAACCCGCTGACAGCGACGCGCCGTTCGATATCGCTGCGGTCGAGAGAAATGGCCAACGGCATCAAGAAACCCAATTCTGGACGTTGCTGATGTAACAACACGGCAGCTTGCAACAACGTATCGAAATTATAATGAATTTCGCTGCGCCGACTGCCGGGAAACAAACCGACCAGCCGTCGACCGTCCTTGGCGTAAGGCCGCGGCTGAGTCTGCCGCTGCTGATAGTCGGCAAACTCATCCAGCAAAGGATTGCCGACGTAATCAGCGGTTAAACCATAGGGCAGATAAATCTCGGGCTCGAATGGAAAGATAACCGCCAGCCGATCAACGATTCTGGCCAGTTTTTTTGCGCGACCACGTCGCCAGGCCCAGACCTTAGGCGCAATATAGTAGAGCACCGGAATACCGAAGCGCTTCGCCGCAGCAGCCAGGCGCATGTTGAAGCCGGGAAAATCGACCAGCACCAAAAGATCCGGACGCTGCGCACCGGTAAAGGTCGACGTCACCGTCTTGAACGCACGGCGAATGGTTGGCAGATGGCGCACCACTTCGACCAGTCCGATGACGGCGATCTGTTCTGCCGGAATCAGGGTTTCGCAACCAGCCGAGCGCATGCGCTCGCCGGCAACACCAAAAAACGACAGCCCGGGATCGATTTCCCGGGCGGCCCGAATCAGGTTGGCGGCATGCAGATCGCCAGAGGCCTCGCCAGTGACAATCAGGATGCGTCGCGGTTGTAAAGCAGCCGTCATCGCATCTCGCCTTTACCGAGCCATTCCGCGTTTGCTGCCCCGAATAAAATCGACAAAAGCCATCACTTCCGGAAAAGAACCAAATTCTGCAATGATCTGCTCCAGGGCCTCTTCCTGTTTCATTTCAGCGCGATACATCAACCGGTAAGCATTTTTAATCGCCCGGATTGCCTCGTCGGTAAAGCCGCGTCGTTTCAAGCCAACCGAATTGATGCCGATGGTTTTGGCCCGATCGCCCTGGGCGATGGTGTAGGGCGGCACATCCTGGGCAACCATGGAACCACCACTGACCATAACGTGACTGCCGACGCGGACAAACTGGTGGACCGCCGTCAGACCGCCGAGAATAGCGAAATCGTCGATTTCCACATGCCCGGCCAGAGTCGCCGCATTGGCCAGAATGACATGGTTGCCGATTTGACAATCGTGGGCCACATGCGAATAAGCCATAAACAGACTATCACTGCCGATGACCGTCTTGCCGCCGCCATCTTCAGTCCCACGGTGGATGGTGACAAACTCCCGCACCAGATTGCGATCGCCAAGGGTCAGTGTCGTCTGCTCACCATGAAATTTGAGATCCTGCGGCTCGGCGCCGACCGAAGCAAACTGATAAATCTTGTTTTCGCAGCCGATGGTCGTCCAGCCTTCAATGACACTGTGCGGGCCAATCCAGGTTCCGGCACCAATCTTGACATGCTCGCCGATAACCGCATAAGGGCCAATGCTGACCTGATCGCCAATCTGCGCATTCGGATGCACAATGGCTGTTGCGTGAATCATCTCTTTTTCCCCTCCTTTGGTGCGAAGGTTGCCTTCAACTCGGCCTCGGCGACCAGGGTACTGCCGACGTAGGCTTTGCCGTCAAAAGTATGAATGCCGCGCCGATTGCTGATCATCTTCAACTCCAGACGCAGGACATCTCCGGGCAGCACCGGCTTGCGAAAACGGGCGCGATCGATACCGACGAAATAAGTCACTTCGTCATCACTGCCGCCGGTGCCGGCCAAGCGTGCATACAAGCCGCCGACCTGAGCCATCGCCTCAACGATCAGCACACCGGGCATGATCGGGTGCCCCGGAAAATGTCCTTGGAAAAAAGGCTCGTTAAAGGTCACATTCTTGATTCCAACGATTGTCCCCTTCTCCTTGTCGAGTTCCTGTATCCCATCGACGAGCAAAAAAGGGTACCGATGCGGCAACAACGCCATGATTTCCGTAATGCCGTATAACATGATCGATCAACGCTCCTTTAATAGCTTTTCCAGCTGGTCAACCTTGTGTTTGAGCTGGCTCAATTCACGCCGCATCTCTGGCAGTTTGCCAAAGGTCATGGACGCCCGCAACCAGTCGCGATGCGGCATGGCCGGCGCCCCGGAGACCACCTGGTTCCCCGGTGTATCGACCGCCACACCGCCACGACCACCGACCGTGACATTATCACCGATCTTGAGGTGTCCTGTCGCCGCCGACTGACCGCCGAAGGTGCAGTGCCGACCGATGGTCGTACTGCCGGCAATGCCAGCCTGCGAAACAATTATCGTATCTTCACCGACATCGACATTGTGACCGATCTGCACCAGATTATCGATTTTAGTTCCGCGGCGAATCCTTGTAACGCCCAGAGCCGCCCGATCGATACAGGAACAGGAGCCGATCTCAACATCGTCTTCCAGAACAACAATCCCAACCTGCGGAATCTTGAAGTAGCTCTCACCCTCCGGCGCGAAACCGAACCCATCTGCACCGATGACAACATTCGGCTGCAGAATGACCCGGTCGCCAATCCGGCACCCTTCACGAACGACAACACCGGCATGCAACAGGCAATCAGCGCCGATGATAACATCGTCGTAAATCACCACGCCCGGGTAAAGCACACTGCCGGCACCGATACGAACCCGCTCACCGATGAAACATCCGGGATAGATTGTCACATCGGTGGCAAGTTCAGCTGTCGGGGCAACAGTCGCACCGGGTAGCACACCCTTGCCAACCGGTTTTGTGACCGCCAGCAGGGTCAGTATTTTAGCGAAGGCCAGATAAGGATTGGCGCACTCCAGGCACGGTTTGTGGCAGTCGACCTCGGTTCCGCTGGCAATGATAACTGCGGAGGCCTGCGTGGTCAAAAGTGCAGCGGCATACTTTGGATTGGTAAAGAAGGTCAAATCCCCCTCTTTGGCCACATCCAGCGGCGCCACCCGCTTGATGCGAATTTCCGCATCACCACAGACCGTGCCGCCAACCAAGGCAGCTAACTCCCTTAAGGTTGCCGATTTATCCATAGATTTGCCTACTTGTCTTTCTTCTTCGCCAGCTTGGCATCCGCCGCAGCAATCAATTTATCGGTCAAATCAGCGGCATCAGCAACATAAACGATACTACTGCGCTCAAAAACAAAATCGTAACCCTCTTGCTTGGCAACGTCCTGCGCAACCAGGAAAAAAGTCTGGATCAGCTGATTGTAGAGTTTACTGTCGAGTTGGCGCAGTTCCTCTTTGTGATCGGTCTCATAGAGCTGGTATTCACGGCTTTTCTGCTTAAACTCTTTCTCTTTTGCCGCCCGCGCCTCGTCTTTGAACATCTCCGATGGGTTACTCAGCTCATCGCGCAGCTTCTCAAGCTCTTTATAATTGGCTTCTGCCTTCTTTTCAAACGCCTTTATTTCAACTTCCATTTTAGCCTTGCTCTCAAGCCCGGCTTTAGAGGAAGCAATCGCCTTTTGTAGATCGACAACACCAATCCTGACCTCAGCGGCAAGTGCCGGAGTTGCAGCAAACAGGACCATCAGAACAAAACCAATCAGTTGTTTCATCGTTCTTTTCCCTTTCGTTAGCAGACCAATCAAAAAAACCTACCGATAGAAAATTCGATTTGACTCGAACGCTCATTATCGAGCGGATCAAGATTATAACCCCACTCCAACCGCAACGGCCCCAGCGGACTCGCCCAGCGAATACCGGTGCCGACACTGTAACGCATACTGGAGAAAAAAGCTTCCCCTTCAGCCCAGGCGTTGCCGGTATCAAAAAACAGTAAGCCCTTGACCCCGGCCTCTTTGGCAATCGGGAAGATATACTCAAAATTAAAATAGGCTTCTTTGTTACCACCGATATAAACATAATCTTGCGAGGATGATAGCACCGCACCGGTCACCGGATCGGTCACAACATTGGTCTGAATCACCCGCGGACCAACCTCACGACTGCTGAAACCTCGCAGAGAATTGATGCCACCAAGATAGAAACGTTCATTCACCGGAATATCATGTCCGATTTTGGCAATATAGCCAACCTGGCCATTGATCGAAAAGACGGTGCCCCATTTGAGTGGGAAAAAATGCCGATGGTCAACCAGCGTCCGCGCAAACTGCGTGTCACCGCCGAGTCCGGCTATTTCAAGCGACGCAACCGACAGACCGCCTTTGCTCGGGTCAGGGCGGTAATCGGTCGTGTCTCTGGTTACCGACCCCATAATTGATGACAAAGTCGAACGGCCCTCAGCGTCACGTAAAGCTGATGTGGCATAAATACTGACGTTGGTAATCTCCTGCACCTCGTAACGATAAACAAAGAAGGCGCTCAAGTCTTCCGCCAGCGGGAAACCGAGTTTGACATCGCCACCGGTCTTCTGTTCGGTATAGTCGTTCCACTCGCGCTTCGTGCGATAGATATCGCCCCCCAGAGTGTATTTGCTGTCGAGAAAATAAGGGTCCTGCAGGCCGAGTTGATAGGTGGTACTCGTCCCGCCGATGGACGCGGCCAGATTGAGTTTTAAACCGCGACCAAGAAAGTTATTTTGCGAGACCGACCCCTGGAACAAGAGGCTGTCAACCGTTGAATAGCCGACACCGAGACTGAAGGTTCCGGTCGGCTTTGGTTTGACATCGATATCGACATCCATCGTCCTGTCGCCCTGCCCCTTGCTCGTATTGAGGTTCAACTCTTCGAAAAAACCAAGATTGTTTATATTGCGACGACTCGAGGCCAAAGCCGAGGCGTTGTAAAGGCTGCCCTCGGTCAGCGTCATCTCCCGACGAACCACCTTGTCGAGGGATTTGGTGTTACCGTTCACGTTGATCCGGCCGATAAAAACCTTTGCCCCCCGCTCAATATCGTAAGTGACACTGATGTTACGCGCATCAGGATCAACTTTGGTGATCGGAGAAACATTGACATAGGCGTAGCCGCGGTCTGCATAGTAGCCATTCAGAGCCTGCATGCTTTCGCGCAGTTTTGACCGACTGAAGACCTGACCGGAGACCAGCTGAGAAAGTGCAAGCAACACACTTTTCTCTTCAATAAGATCGCCCTTGATATCAATCGACCCAACTGAAAACTGCTCGCCCTCACTGACTTCGATTAAAATATCAAAATATTTATCATCTTCGATCAGTTTAATCACCGGTTGTTTGACCCGCACCTGAATGTAGCCCTGATCAAAATATTTGTCTTGAATTGAAAGCAGATCGTCCTGCAGCAGTTCTTCCCGATAGACACCACGGTCGGTAATAAAAGAAAGCCACCAACGCTCTTCCGTCGCCATGGCTTTGCGGAGTTGTTTATCCGTAAACACCGTATTCCCATCGAAGTGAATGGTATCGATCAGGACTTGCTCACCCTCTTCAATAACAAAGGTCACCGTGGCCTCGTTATTGTCATTGACGTCAAGCTTCGGGACGATTGTTGCCCGATGATACCCCTCTTCAATGTAAGCGGCCTTGATTGCGCGCACACTCTCCTGCGCTTTTCTTGGATTATAAATCACTGGGGTCTTGACCAGCACCAGCGGGGTCAATGTAGCGGTATCGATCTCATCGTTACCTTCAAAGACAACTTTACGCACCAACGGCCGTTCGACAACCCGGTAGACCAGAACCTGCTCGCTATTGCGGGTCACCACTTCGGCACTGACATCATCAAACTGGCCGAGACGGAAAATCGTGGCAATATCAGAATCGATCGTTTCTGCTGTCACCGGACTACCGGGGTCAGCTTTCACCGCCGAGCGGATAATCCGCGCGTCAACCCGCCGCGTCCCTTCAACCACAACCGAAGCGACCGAATAGTCTGCATAGGCGGCGGTCACCGGCAAGACGAACAGAAACAGCAGGGATATCAACAGTAAAAAACGCAATGGCATTATAAAGTCTTTCTCCACAAGTGCCATCACAATGGCCCTAAGCGCCCGTCTTCAATCCGCACCACCCGATCAAGGCGCCCGGCAAGGGCCTCACTGTGAGTCACAATAATCATGGTCAGGTTTCTGGCCTGATGCAGGCGCTGAAACAGCTGATAGATTGCTTCAGAAGTGGTGCTGTCGAGATTGCCGGTCGGTTCATCAGCCAGGAGCAGTCGTGGTTGCATAACCAGTGCTCTGGCGATGGCAACCCGTTGCTGTTCGCCGCCGGAAAGTTGTCCCGGCTTGTGGGTCAAACGATGCGACAAACCGACTTCATCAAGCAACACTGCCGCCCGCTCCCGGGCTTCACCGGCTGGAAGACGCGCGATCAATCCGGGCATCATGACGTTTTCCAGAGCCGAAAACTCGGGGAGCAACTGATTAAACTGAAAAACAAAGCCGACCGTCCGATTGCGAAAATCGTCCAGTTCCACCCCTTTCAGGGTCAAAAGATCTTTTCCATCAACCTGCACACTGCCCGAAGTCGGCCGATCGAGGATGCCGAGGATGTGCATCAGCGTTGTCTTGCCGGCACCGGACGAGCCGATGATGCCGAGACGCTCTCCTCTGGCAACCGAAAGGTCAATACTACGCAGCACGTCGACCCGGTTTGGATCCATCCCGTAACTCTTGTTCAGTTGGTGGATTTCAATCATCACCGTGTCCTATTCGTAGCGCAGCGATTCAGCCGGATCCATGCGCGAGGCATGCCATGCCGGATAAACCGTTGCCAGCAGCGAGATAACCAATGCCATGGTCGCAACCGCGATCACATCACTGGCATTAACCTGCGACGGAAACTGCGCCATACCATAGACCGCCTGATCAAAAATCTTCACCCCGAGCAAATGCTCCAGGCCCTTGATGATTGAATCGGCATTTTTTGCCAGCAGGACACCAAGTGTTGTCCCAAGTCCGGTCCCGACGCTGCCGATAATCAGACCTTCAAGAACGAAGATTTTCATGATACTGCGTGCGTTGGCCCCCATCGATCGGAGGATAGCGATATCGCGGTTCTTCTCCATAACAACCATGATCAGAGTCGTTGCGATGTTGAAGGCAGCGACCAGTACAATAATCCCGAGCACGATAAACAGCCCCAGCTTTTCCAGCCGCAGGGCCGACAGGAAAGAACCGAACATATCCTCCCAGGTCCGCACCGTGTAGGGATAGCTGAGTTGAGACCGGATGTGTACGGCTAGCGGCGCAGCCAGATCAAAATTGGAGGCCTCAACCTCAAGCCCACTGACCTGACCGGTAAGACCAAGAAAAATCTGCGCCTGCTCAAGAGCAATGTAAGCGTAATAGGTTTCGAAAAATCCGCTGCGCTGATGAAAGATCCCGACGACTTGAAACGGTTTCATTTTCGGGATCATGCCAAACGGCGTCATGGTGAACATCGGCGGAATGATATTCACTGAATCGCCGACCGACACACCGAGAGAGGCGGCGGTCTCGCCGCTGATCACGACACCGGGAAGCCGCCGGTCAGGGGCATAGAGGAGATCCTGCACCGACCGGCCGTCAACCGTGGCCATCTCCAGATCAAACAGCTTGTGCCCGGCCTCAATCCCCTTGACATTCACCGGTGAGACATTGCGGTTCGACAGCAACATCGACTGCTGGGCAACAAACGGCGTAACGGTCGCCACCAGAGGCGAACTGGCGCGAATCGACGCAGCCAATTCTTCATAATGATCGATGCCTGAACCCTGTTTCTGGATCAGGACATGGGGAACGTTACCGAGAATCTGGCTGCGTACGCCGTCGTGAAAACCGGTCATGATGGCCAGCACCAGAATCAGCGCACCGACCCCCAGCGTCACTCCGGCAATAGAGATGAAGGAGATGACCGAAATAAAGGTCTGTTTTCGTTTAGCGCGCAGATAGCGCAGGCTGACAAACCATTCAAAATTCATGAGTAATAAAAGCTCTCTTTATTTGCGCTTCACTCAATGCAAAATGCAACAAACCCTGAAACCGCCTCACACCCGTTCGCTTGCACTCACTAAAGCCACAAAGCCACCAAGTGGATCGCCGGCTTTTGTTTGTTCTACGCTTGTCTTTGTGCCTCCGTGGCTTTGTGTGAGCCATGGTTTCCAGATTTAATGACCGTAGCTTTACCACATCTAATTCAAAGCTGCTCCGGTCGCATCTGCGGGAACAGGATGACGTCGCGGATCGAGGCCGAATCGGTCAACAGCATGATCAGCCGGTCGATACCGATCCCCTCGCCGGCGGTCGGCGGCAGACCATATTCAAGAGCCCGGATGTAATCCTCATCCATGGCGTGCGCCTCTTCGTCGCCGGCTTCCTTTTCAGCCAACTGCTGCAAAAAGCGACCTTTTTGATCAATCGGATCATTCAACTCCGAAAAAGCATTGGCCAGTTCGCGGCCAACAACAAACAGCTCAAAGCGATCGACCACCTCGGGATCCACATCATTCCGCCGCGATAAGGGCGATATTTCCGTCGGATAGGCGGTAATAAAGGTCGGGTTCCACAGTTGTGGTTCAGCAACCGCGTCAAACACCTCGGCAAGAAGTTTTCCATGGCCGATGCCGGCCTCGGGTTCCAGTCCAAGTTTCTGCGCATAAGCAAACAGTTTGGCGTAGTCGTCCGTTTCCGGCAGGGACAGATCTCCGTATTTGGCCACCGCCTCGCGCACCGTCAAACGCTGCCACGGTGCGGTCAGATCCACCTCACGGCCACCATAAGTAAAAGTGAGGCTGCCAACCACCTGCAGTGCCACATGGCAGATCAGCTTTTCGGTGAAATCCATCAGGTCTTCATAGGTCGCGTAGGCCTGATAGAACTCCATCATGGTGAATTCGGGATTGTGCTGGATCGAGATCCCCTCATTGCGGAAGTTGCGGTTGATCTCGAAGACCCGATCAAAACCACCAACCACCAGTCGCTTCAGATACAGCTCCGGAGCGATGCGCAGAAACAGATCCATTTTTAAGGTGTTGTGATGGGTCACAAACGGGCGCGCGGTGGCGCCGCCAGCCACCGGTTGCATCATCGGTGTCTCCACCTCAAGAAACGACGCATCCTGCATATACTCGCGAATCAGGCGGATGATCCGGGTGCGCTTGTGAAACACCTCGCGCACATCCGGGTTGACGATCAAATCAAGATAACGCTGGCGGTAACGGGTCTCGACGTCGGTCAGACCATGCCATTTTTCCGGCAGTGGCAGCAATGACTTGGTCAACAGCTGCAGCGTTGCGGCGCGTAGCGACAGCTCCCCGGTCTTGGTCCGAAACGGCTTGCCGGCCACGCCAACGATATCGCCGACATCAAGCTTTCGGAAGACGGCGAAAGCTTCTTCGCCGATATCATCACGGGCGACATAGACCTGCAGCCGGCCAGTGCGATCCTGCAACTGGATAAAGGCGGCTTTGCCAAAGTCGCGACGGGCCATGATGCGACCGCCGACGGCATAACTGACCAAACCGGCCGCAAGGGCTTCTGTATCATCCTCAGCATGCGCCTGCAGCACTTCGTCACAAGTATTGGTGGAGACAAAACCGTTGGCGAAGGGGTTGTGCCCCATCTCCCGCAGCTCATCCAGCTTGGCGCGTCGTTGGCGCAACAGATCGTTCAGTTCTTCCATCATTCCATCCTGGTAGCGGTTCACAAGCGAACCGCCAGAATCAATTTGCCTTGAGTTTCCAGCTATAGGGATAGACGAGAGCATTCCCACGGGCATCCCTGATCGGAACACCTGGAACAGCATCAGCAGACTGCAACGTTACGGTATAGGTTTCACCCAAGGTCAACCCACCGGTTGTAAACTGGAAGGAACGGCTGCCAAGGGGAACTACACTCAAAACCGGAACCGGATTGTCGAGGCTGTCAATAATGGCCAGATTAGCCGTATCTATCGTAGGGTCCGGGGTCATCTCCTCGCCAAACGAGACCACAACCGGATTGGTGACAGGCAGGTCACGGCTGACACTCAGCGGCTGTGACACGGACTGATCAAGATAAGCCAGCACCTTTTGCACGCTGCCACCGGTGCAGGCATCAAAAGTTAAAATGTTTCGGTTGATAACAAGTCCAACAAGGGGCCCGGTCCAAATGCCAGATCCATCAAGAGGAATGCCGGTGCTATTCATAATCAGGCTGGTGCAGGCCGGATCGACTGTTCCGGTCAACGTCACGGGACTGACACCGGTGATCACTGGCAGCAAAGGCGTAAGCACCGCAAAGGCCGGCGCGGCGCTGTAGACAACAATCAGCTGACTGATCGATTGCGCTGAAACGTTATCAAGGGTATCGGTACCGTTGGCGGTGACGGTATAGGGTCCGTCCGGCAGAGCGCTTAAATCGAGACTGACCGCCCAGACATTGCCATCGGGCAACAGGTCGGAACCGGTGGTAACAATATTATTGAGAGCGTCGGTCACCGTCACTGTCACTTCCGCACCAAGCTCATTGACGGTGCCAGCAAAAATCTGGACTTCTGCCGGCGACGGCGTTTTGTATTGATCAAAGGTCAGCACCGGTCCGGTTAAATCGACCACGATACTGATCTGCAGCAGCGTGCTGTTACCGGTTGAATCAGCCGCCTCCACATAAATGACATTCAAACCTTCGGCCAGGTTGGTCACATCGCAGGACCAGAGACCTCCAGTCGCAATCAGGTTATAGGCGACTGCTGACGTGCCGGTGGAAACCGCAATTGTTGCATCAGCCCCCATGGTGCCGGTCAGCTGGACGATATCGGTCGGGAACAGCTTGTCCGGCCAGGTTAACGGACGATTGGCAGCAGTAAGAACGATACCACCGCCGTCATAGGCGGCAGTTGGCGGCGTCACATCGCCGTCCTGGGCACCACAGGCCACCAGCAACAGAAACAACAGGCCGGTTAAAAGCTGATTTAGAGTCGGTTTTAACATAATAATTTATCCGGCACGGCTCAACAGGTAAGCTTCAACAAAAGCGTCGAGATCCCCATCGAGCACGGCTTCGGTGTTGCTGGTTTCATAAGCAGTCCGGTGATCTTTGACCATCCGATAGGGGTGCAGTACATAGGAGCGGATCTGACTCCCCCAACCGATCTCCTTCTTGTCACCGGTAATGGCGGCCGCCTCTTCCTCTTTTTTTCGCAACTCCAATTCGAACAGACGCGCTTTTAACTGCTTCATCGCAGTTGCGCGATTTTTGTGCTGACTGCGTTCATTCTGACAGGAGACGACAACGCCGGTCGGGATATGGGTAATACGAATGGCTGAATCGGTCTTATTGACGTGCTGTCCCCCGGCACCGCTTGAGCGATAGGTGTCGACGCGCAGATCCTTGTCGTTGATCTCAACCGCAATATCGTCCGGCAGTTCGGGGAAGACAAAGACCGAGGAGAACGAGGTGTGGCGACGGGCATTGGAGTCGTAGGGCGAAATACGCACCAGACGATGAATGCCGATCTCCGCCCGCAGCCAGCCGTAGGCATAATCACCTTCAACGGTAAAGGTGACCCCCTTGATCCCGGCTTCCTCCCCCGGCTGGTAATCGGTGATTTCGGTTTTGAACCCTTTTTCTTCGCAGTAACGCAGATACATACGCATCAGCATATCGGCCCAATCCTGGGCTTCGGTACCACCGGCACCGGCGTTGATGCTGAAAATGGCGTTGAAGCTGTCATGCTCGCCGGAGAGCATGCGAGCAAACTCCATTTTACTGACGCGCCCTTCCAGAACGGGGAGCAATGCCCGCACTTCCAGCAGCGTCGCCTCGTCCTCGGCCTCTTCGCCAAGTTCACACAAAACCAGCAGATCTTCACGTTCGCGCTCAGCACTGGCCCAGCCTTCAACAACCTTTTGCAGCCGGGTCCGCTCCTTGAGCAGGTCCTGCGCCTGGTCGCCGGTTTCCCAGAAACCGGGACGGGCAATCTCCGCCTCGAGCTCGGCTATGCGCTCTTTCTTGTCGTCGACGTCAAAGATACCTCCTCAGCTCGGAGAGCTTGAGCTTGAGTGATGCAAGGCAGTCGATTTCTTCACGAAACATCTGATTAAACCTTTGTTTATAAAAGTAAGGTCGGGATTATAACGAGTTGACAGGGGGAGAGCAAGGGCTGTTTCCGCACTGATGGTAATTACTTTAAACGCTGCCGCCGGCTGCGAAAAAACCAGACCATAACAATACAAAGGAACAAAAGCGGGATCAGGTCACCGAAACGGGTATAGATCGTTTTCTCCGCGCGTAATGCCACTTCACCGGAGACGACTGCCTTCTTGAACAGAGGTGATTGGGCGACGATTTCGCCATTAGGGGCAATGATGGCCGAGACTCCGGTGTTTGCCGCCCGCACCAGCCAGCGCCGGTTTTCTATGGCCCGAAAACGGGTCATGGCCAGATGTTGATACGGGGCGGAAGATTGCCCGAACCAGGCATCATTGGTGACGTTGATCAGTAAATTACTCCCTGCCGCCACGGCAGCCCGGGCCAATTCCGGAAAAATCCCCTCATAACAGATCAACACGCTGACCGATTCGCCATTGAGGGGCAAGGCGGTCACAACCCCGGGCGAGAAATCACCGATGCCGACCACCAGTTTATCAATAAATGGCAAAAAGCGCCCAAGTGGTACGTACTCACCAAACGGGACCAGATGGACTTTATCACTGCGGCCGAGAATCCCGTTTCGCGACAGCAGATAAGCGCTATTCAGATAACGCACTGCACCGGGGTAACGTTCATAGGCCGGGCTGCCCAGAACCAGATAACGGCCGGACTCAACCACCGACTCGCGCACCTGCCGCGACAAAGGTGACTCCTCCTGAAAGTAAAACGGGGTCGCACTCTCCGGCCAGACCAGCAACTCGGCCCCCTCCTGCAGTGCGTCACGTGACAAGTCCAGATAAGTGGCAACGGTCGAGGCCTGATTAGCCGGATCCCACTTGATTGACTGATCAATATTCCCCTGCACCAGCCCGACTTTGAGGGTCGGGGCCGGATCGGGTTCGCGTAAAGAGGTGTAAACCCCGTAGCCAAGATCAGCGATCAGAAGGAGGGCAAAAAAAGCCAGGGCAGCTTGCGGAATAAGCCGGCGATCCCACCGGCGCAGCGCCGGGAGGGATTGCAGCAACACTGCGTTGGACAGTGCAAGTAAGGCGCTGATACCGTAGACACCGAACAGGTCGGCCGACTGGATCAATGCCAGCATATTGTGCTGCGAATAGCCGAGGAGCACCCAGGGGAATCCGGTCATCAAAACACTGCGCAACAACTCGGTCGCGACCCAGACCACCGGGAAAACCAGGGATAAAGATAATTGCAACCGGGTGCACAGACGCTCGGTCAGCCAGATGGCAACGGCAAAAAACAGGGCGAGATAGGCGCAAAGAGCTAAGTAGGCGATGACCGACAGCAATGGATGCAGGCGACCGTAAGTCACCATGACGATATTCACCCAGTACAAAGCCACCATAAAAAACCCGATGCCCGCCGCATAACCGCAGGCATAAGGACGCTGCGGCATCACATAGAGCAGCGGCACCAGGGCAAACCAGGCCAGAAAAGAGAGGTCAGGACTGGGGAAGGCTGCCGCCAGCAACACTCCAGAAAGTGTGGCAACGGCAAGATCGCGATGTTTCAAAAACCTCATTCCTCGCCACCTTCCGTCACGCGAGATGGATCGGTATCGGGCATAATCTTATGGCGAGAAATACGGACCTTGTTGATCTTGCGTTCATCACAGTCGATCACCGTCATATGCAAGACGCCGGCAACCACCGATTCACCGGCCACCGGGACATGGTTCAGCAGATGAAACATATACCCGCCCACGGTATCGTATTTGTCACGCGGAATTTCGATATCAAAATAGTCTTCAATCTCTTCAATGTTCAGGCGGGCATCAACCAGGACAGCGCCCTCCTCTTCCTCGACCAGCATTGCTTCCTCAACATCGTACTCATCCTGAATTTCTCCAACAATCTCTTCTAGCAGATCCTCAATGGTAACCAGTCCTGAGGTGCCACCGTATTCGTCGATGGCAACAGCAATGTGCACCCGCTTGGAGCGGAAGTCCTTCAGCAGATCGACGATTTTCTTCGATTCAGGCACAAAATAGGGGATGCGCATGACGTCGCGCACGGCCGTACCGGAGGCGTCTTCACCCCAATAAGAGAGCAGATCCTTGGCGTAAACCACTCCGACAATCCGGTCTATCGTCCCTTCATAAACCGGTATACGTGAATGCCCGGAGCTGAGGATCGCGGCCAAAGCCTCGCGCAGGGTCGCATCGAAGCTGCAACAGACCATATCGGTACGGGGCACCATGATCTCGCGCACGACCGTGTCGCCGAATTCGAAGATGGAGTGGAGCATATCCCCCTCTTCTTCGTTGATAATGCCGCGAGCTTCCGATTCATCAATCAGATCCTGCAGTTCTTTCTCCGAAGAGACCCGGTGGCGCTGAAGAAGCCGACGCGACCACTGCGTCAGGCGCCCAAAAGAACTATGAGGGTTGTCACCGTCCAAAATCAAAAACCTCCGTTTAATAATCAGTGGGTTAAGCTGTGCCTGATCCCATTTAGATAAAAACGACACTCTGCATTGCCGCAGCACTGAGACTGCGGTGATGCAGAGCGTCGCAGATCACATTAGCGAACGGTCTGGAGAAATTCCTGCTCAATCACAGCAAACAGTTCCTGCTCCCTCGATTCCATCCGCCGCGCCTCATCTTCAGTCCCGCGTTCATGGTCATAACCAAGCAGGTGCAGGGTACCGTGCAGAAGCAGAAAACAGAGTTCACTATCAACAGAACACCCCGCTTCGAGAGCGTCACGGGCAGCGGTGTCGGCAGAAATCACGACATCACCCAGAAGCTGCGGCTGGATTCCGCTCTCACCGGCCTCCTGTATGGCAAACGAGATGACATTGGTCGTTTTATCGCGTTGCAGATAATCGCGATTCAATTCGCGAATGCGAATGTCGTCGACAATCAGAACGGAAAGCTCGGCTTCAGGACATCCCGAGTCGCTTAAGATCCGCTGGGCCACTTTCTTCAGAAGATCCATTTTTATCGGTACTGCCAGCTGCTCGTTCTCGATCTGAATCGTCGCCATTTTTTTTCTCCGTCACCCTCTCCTTGTAAACCGGTTCCGGGTAATCGACCCGGTGATGGAAAATCCCGGAGAGCACCCGCTCGAAACTCCGGGCAATCTTGTGCAGGTCCTTCAGAGTCAGTTCGCATTCATCAAGTTGACCATCAATGAAAATGTTATTGATCAGTTTCTGCACCATGCCGCGAATACGCGCCGGAGTCGGGTCAGTCAAGGTTCGGCTTGCCGCTTCAACAGCATCGGCAAGCATGATCAGGGCCGCCTCCCGCGTCTGCGGCTTCGGTCCGGGATAACGGTAATCGCGCTCGGATATCTGCTGGACATTGGCGTTGGCCTGATTCTTGGCCTTTTCGTAAAAGAACTTGATTAGTCCGGTGCCATGATGCTGGCGGATGATATCGACGATCGGTTCGCCAAGTTTATGCTCACGGGCGATGTCGACGCCATCTTTGAGGTGGGCCATCAGGATCAGAGCACTCATCGACGGGGCTAATTTGTCGTGACGGTTTTCACCGATGCCGACATTTTCAATGTAATAAAGCGGTTTGCGAATTTTACCGATATCGTGATAGTAGGCCGCGACTCGTGCCAGCAACGGATTGGCATTGATCTCCTCAGCGGCGGCTTCGACCAGATTTCCAACGATGACCGAATGATGATAGGTGCCCGGCGCCTGAACCATCAATTCACGCAACACCGGTGAATTCATGTTGGCCAGTTCGAGTAGTTTGATGTCGGTCGTATATTTAAAAAAATGTTCAACCATCGGCACGATGCCAGTCACAATCACCGCACAAATCAGGCCGTTGGCCAGAGCAAAACCACACTTGTACAACAACTGCAGATCCAGACCGCGACTGGCAAGAAAATGGATGGCGACGATCATCAGGATATTGACCAGCGACAGCCGCAGTCCGGCCCGGTAAAGCATCGCCCGCTCTTTACAGTGACGAACCCAGTGCGCAGCCGTCAAACTTCCGGCAAAGGCGTAGAAGGTTAAAAACAGATTGTTTCCGAACAGTACGCCGATCAGCAATGAAGCCAGAACCGCAAAGAAGACGGTGACTTCCGAATTGAGCACGATCCGCACCAGCATCGCACCGACTGCAAACGGCACCACATAGTAATAGCTGGTTGACTCGATGTAAGGGAAAGCGCTCTCCAGCGCCGAGGCGACAAAAATAGCCAGTTTGATCAAAATGAACAAACCGACAAAGGTGGTCGCCATAAACAGCAGATCGCGATTGTTGAGGTTATATTTGCGAATATTGCGGTTGGCGAAACGATGACTGACAAAGATGAGGATCAGGGTACTCAGCAACAGGCCGAAGGCGGTCTGCATATTGCGGCTGTCACTGCCAATTTTGCGCAGCGCATCGAGTTTCAATAATTGGCTATCGGTAATCCGTTCCCCCTCACGGACAATCATCTCCCCCTGCTTGACTTGATACAGAACCGTGGTGACCGCGTCACGTGCATCTTTCTTGCGTGCTTCGGTTGCACTCTTGTTGAAGGTCAGATTCGGCCGCAGACTCTTTTCAAGAACCGCCGCCAACGCTTGACGATGGACCTTCGACAAAGTGTAGACCCGGTTCATGCCGGAAAGGATGCTTGCTCGTGTCTTTTCAATCGTGATCAGTTCAGCCGTATCCCGTAATGGAACATCCTGTCCAGACGCCATGTCACGCAGTAGAATCCCGCGCTCGCTGTCCGTACGCAGCAGGCCGATATCGGAAACCACTTTGCGCGCATAGGCGCTTGCAAGCAGATTTTTCAAGTCGATGAATTTATCCGGCGCGGCTGAAAGGACCAGCAAGGCGCTCCACTCCCCCGGCTCCAGAGCAACCCCCAATATCCGCTCAGCGCTCGGCTTCAGCACTTCGGCGGTCGCCGTCGAACCAGGGGTTGAAAGCGTTTGACCCAACTCCAGAACCTGATGGAGTCGGTTGATCAGGTTCACGCCGGACCCGGAGTCAAAATCGTAAAGCACCGGCACGGCCTCTTCGGCTTGCTGGCGCTTTTTCTGCGTCAGGCCTTCATCGGGGACCAGCAGTTCGCGGGGCGCCTTGATATCCCGGGAGGCAACATCACCCGACTGGTAGTAACCTGGTGCAAACCCGCCTTTTGGGATGATAATAAAGGTCAGGGTCAGCGCCAGCAACACCAGCAATAGCTGTCGCTGATATCGGCGATCCAGAGAGTTGGTCAGTCGACTGATAAAGGTCACCGGCTTCAGATTCGAGCGACCGCCGTCTAGTTTACGTTCGTTGGCCATGCATTGCCTTCTCGCTTGTCTTAAACCAGCGACTGCGCGATTTGTGCGCGTTCGTAGGCCTGGACGATCTGCTGGACAATGGGATGTCGCACCACGTCGCGATCGGTGAAATGAGTTATGGAAATCCCCGGCACATGTTCCAGAACCTTGATGGCATCAATCAGCCCGGAGCTCCGTCCGTTCGGCAGATCGATCTGGGTCACATCGCCGGTAATGACAGCACGACTGCCAAAACCGAGACGGGTCAGGAACATCTTCATCTGCTCAACTGTCGTATTTTGCGCCTCATCGAGAATAACAAAAGCATCATTAAGAGTGCGGCCACGCATAAATGCCAACGGCGCCACCTCCACTACCCCTTGATCGATCAACTCCTGTCCCGCCTCGAAATCGAGCATATCGAACAAAGCATCAAACAGTGGACGCAGATAGGGGTTGACCTTTTCGGCAAGATCCCCGGGCAGGAAACCGAGTTTTTCACCTGCTTCAACCGCCGGACGCACCAGCAGAATACGGCTGACCTCCTTTTTGGTCAGAGCGGCCACGGCCATAGCCATGGCCAGATAGGTCTTCCCGGTTCCGGCCGGGCCAACACCGAACACCACATCGTGTCCGCGCATGGCATCGATGTACCCTTTCTGCGCCAGACTTTTAGGTGAAATGTATTTCTTGCGGGCAGAGATAAAGACCGTATCGAGAAAAATCTCCCGCAGATTAACGCCGGAATCTTCACTCAGGATACGGGTAGCATAATCGATATCGGCAGGATAAAGGGGGTAGCCCTCCTTGAGCAGGGCATAAAGCTCTTCACATAAGCGCTCACCGAGCAGCACCTGGGGTGGATCACCCTGCAGCAACAGACGGTTCCCTTTCGACCCGATGCGGATATCGAGGGCGCGCTCAATCAGCTTGAGATGGCGATTCTGGCGGCCAAAAAGCAAATTCGCCAACGTCTGATCGGTGGCGATGAACTCCTTGGCAGCTTGTTGGTTAGTCAAACAGTTGTCCTTCGCTTAAATGACACTGGAACGAGAGGTTACTTACATACCATCGCAACAGCACAAAAGCAATCCGTTTCGCGGTTAAAGGCCCGATGGAACCGAACCTGGAGTAAAGGGCAATTGGACGCTGACCATGTCTGATGAACGCAGATTGAAAACCAAAGGATAAATTGTTTTCTGGTTGTCCAGTTGACTCAACCTGAGCCCTGATTGCAAACACTGATTGCAAACCCCGAAATCGTACAACCCGGGGGAAGTCAATCAACCTACAATCGAAATCAAGACTTGACTCACGCAAAGCCGCAAAGACGCCAAGGTTAAGCCTATGATACAAGTTCTTCTTTGCGCCTTTGCGTCTTGAGTGAGCAACGCGAACGGGCGTGAAATTGGTTATGACTTTGCCTCATCACTCTTTGATGGAGCGGAGTAGATAAGCAGAAATTGTTTTTAGTTTTAAGGTCCCTAAAATCAGACTTTATCAGATTTGATCCGCGTCCAATTGCCCTTTGCTCCAGATTCGACTGCATAGTCTTTATCCGTGAGAAACTGCACAAATCTGCGGCAAGGCTTTTCAAGGAATTGCACCATTTGCAAGACAACAAACACAACAGCGAAAAAAGGGTTCCCATTTCTCGACGCTGTGCTATATCATAGCGGCGCTTAACAATCACCCGATGTTTTTTTGACTTTTGTCCATGTGCAAAGGAGCAGACCATGAGCGAAATTATCGATATCTATGCCCGTGAAATCCTCGATTCCCGGGGCAATCCGACGGTTGAAGTTGAAGTTTATCTGGAGAGTGGCGCCATGGGACGGGCCGCAGTACCAAGCGGCGCCTCAACCGGCGAACGCGAAGCACTGGAACTGCGCGATGGCGACAAAAGCCGTTATCTCGGCAAAGGAGTCCTGCAGGCGGTCGAGAATGTTAACGAAGTGATCACCGAAGCGCTGGTCGGCTGGGAAGCCTCCGACCAGACCGGAATCGACCGCAAACTGCTTGAACTTGACGGTACCGACTTTAAAAGCAAGCTCGGCGCCAACGCCCTGCTCGGTGTCTCTCTGGCCTGTGCCAAAGCGGCAGCTGAAGATGCTGGCCTCCCCCTCTACCAGTACATCGGCGGTGCCAACGCCAAGGAGTTGCCGCTACCGATGATGAACATCATCAACGGTGGCGCCCACGCCGACAACAATGTCGACATTCAGGAGTTCATGATCATGCCGGCCGGTGCCGCTTCGTTTAAAGAAGCGCTGCGCATGGGGGCTGAGATTTTCCACGCCCTGAAAACGGTGCTTAAAGCCAAAGGCTACAACACTGCCGTCGGTGATGAGGGCGGATTTGCCCCCAACCTGAAGAGCAACGAAGAGGCGCTGCAGGTGATCATGGAAGCGATCAAAGCCGCCGGCTACAAACCGGGCGAAGATGTTCTGCTCGCCCTTGACGTTGCCGCTTCCGAACTGTTCAAAGACGGCAACTACTACCTTGAAAATGAAAAACAGGCGAAGAAATCACCGAAAGAGATCGTCGATTTCTACGAGGATCTGGTCAACCGCTACCCGATCATCTCCATCGAAGACGGCATGGCCGAAAACGACTGGGACGGCTGGAAACTGCTCACCGATCGCCTCGGCAAGCGGATTCAGATCGTCGGCGACGACCTCTTTGTCACCAACCCGAAGATCCTCAAGCAGGGGATCGACAAAGGGATCGCCAACTCGATTCTGATCAAGCTCAACCAGATCGGCACTTTGACCGAGACCCTCGACGCCATCGAGATGGCCAAACGCGCCGGTTATACCTGCGTCATCTCCCACCGCAGCGGTGAGACCGAAGACACCACCCTGGCCGATTTGGCAGTGGCCGTTAACGCCGGCCAGATCAAGACCGGCTCCCTCTGCCGCACCGACCGCGTTGCCAAATACAACCAGCTGCTGCGCATTGAGGATGAACTCGATGATATTGCCCTGTTCCGCGGCCGCGAAGTGTTCTACAACCTGCGCTGATCTTGCATCGCACAATAATGTTGTCATTAAAAAAGCCCGCTCAGTTTGAGCGGGCTCAGCTCGCTGACAAACGATTATTTCCGAGGCTGATCAAAAATCTCCAGATGCAAGGCGCCCGCAGATTGAGGAGTGAAGCGTAGCGGTAGCTACGTTGCAATGACGAAATCAAGGGTAACGCCGCAGATGGGGGTTTTTCATCAGCCTGAGCCCGCTCAAACTGAGCGGGCTTTTTGTTGGGCAGTAAACCAAACCTTGGTCATATGTCACGCAGTAGCTGTTCAGGAAAAGAGCAGGAACAACAGGGGCAGGATGAAGGCGGTGACCAAACCGTTAAGACCAATCGCAAGGCCGGCAACGGCACCGGACAGACGATCAATTTCGAGCATACGGGCGGTGCCGATGCCGTGCGCGGCGGTACCGACGGCAAGGCCGGCGGCGGTGGCAGAGCGGATGCCGATCAATCGGCAGAATTCCGGGCCGCAGATGGCACCGAGACAGCCGGTCAGCACCACAATGGGGGCGGTCAACTCGGGTAGACCGCCAATCTTTTCAGCAATACCGATAGCTATCGGGGTTGTGACTGACTTTGGCGCCATCGACAGAATCACTTCGCGACTGCCGCCAAGCAGCCAGGCCAGACCTGAGGCGGTGACAATCGAAGTCACTGCTCCAGCGACAACTCCGGCCAGAATCGGCCCGCGGCGAGCATAAATCTCGGCACGGCGATTGTACAGCGGCAACGCCAGGGCGACGACCGACGGGCCAAGTAGAAACAGGATATAGCGTCCACCAATCTGGTAATTGGCAAAAGGGATATCAAACCCCAGCAGTAATACGATAATAACCGCAATCGCCACCGCCACCGGTGTCAACAGCGGCGTGTGCAGGCGTTGATAAAGGAGTTGCGCCAGCAAATAAACACAGAGGGTCAGGGCAATCCCGAACAGGGGCTGGAGAGTCAACTCACTCCACATGGCGTTCCTTGCGTGCCGCCAGGGCCTGTTCGATATGCCCGGTGACGGCCATAACGGCAAAGGTGCTCAAGATCAGAGCAACCGAGATCGGCAGCCACTCCTTGCTGATCAGCTCGAAATAGACCATGACGCCGACACCGGCCGGAACGAAAAAGAGGGCCATGTGCGCCAGCAACAGTTCGACCGCGTCCTCAATCCAGACCGGCTTGACCCAGCCCAGAAGAAGGGCGCACAACAACAACCCCATGCCGAGCACACTGCCGGGGATCGGTAAATCGAAATGGGCCGAGAGCCCCTCGCCGAAAAGTTGCATCAACAGCAATATCGCCATTCCTCGCAGCATCATCTTCGCCTTGATCAGTGACCGAGTTCGGCTTTAAGGCCATCAACCACCGCCGCCACTTCGCTGCGGATATCCTCGGCTGCCGGCGAATGCTCACGCAACAGGAATTCCTGAAAGGCCTGCAGAGCATCATCCATCTCTTCACGATCGAGATGAATATTGCCGATAGTCAGATACGCATAAGCAAAACCGGGATCAAGCTCCAGAGCCCGGCGGCAGTTCTCCTCAGCCGCATCAAGATCATCCATGTCATAATACATTTCAGCCAGATTGTAATAAGCCTGCGGGTCTTCAGGATCAAGCACGATGACCCGTTGAAACATGCCCAGAGCCTGCTCGGGCTCACCGCTGGCAAACAGGGCATCACCGAGAGAATTACAGGCAAAGGTTGAATCCGGGGTGAGTTGCAGCGCTCGCTCATAGCAGGTAATCGCCTCGTCGATGCGCTCCTGGCTGAAGTGAACCAGACCGATACTCACCCAGGCGTCAGACTGATCAACAAACAGCTCGGTGATCCGCGTATAAGCCGCCATCGCCGCCTCAAAATTGTTCATCTCGAACAACACATCACCGAGTGCGTAGGCGGAATCAATATCCTCGGGATCGAGTTCAATCGCCCGTTTGTAAGCCGCCACCGCACCGGCCGGATCGCCGCTCTCCTCCAGTGCTTCACCGATGAGCGACTCAACCTCGGCCGAAGGTTCGCCTTTCCTGGCGGCATCACGCAGTAAACTCAAGGCCGCCTTCGCGTCTCCATTATCCAGAAGCTCACGGGCCTGTTGCAACATTTCATTGTGTGTCATGGACTTACTCTCCTTTAAGATCCGGCAAGAATCCGGCAATCTCTTCTAACGCATCAAGAATACCAAACGGGGTGGCGGGAATCAGCAGACAACTTACGGCAAGCTCCCGCTCCAAATCAGACAAAGTCTTATCATCGAGAAAAACAGTGTTGCCGTCACGAAGCACGATATCCGGCACCAAAAGGACGGTTCCAAGCTCGCGGCCGCGTAATTGAGCGATCACGTCTTGACCGGTGAGCAGGCCGGCGACAGTGACCTCGCCGGCAAAAAACCGGTTTTCAACCGGGTGGAGCGTGACCGTACAGGCGGTTTTTCTCTCCAGGTCACGCAAAAACTGCTGCAATTCCGGAGCAAATGAGAGTCCGGTGAAGGTCGAGACAGAAACCGGCACCGGAAATCGGTTCGCTTCGGCCAGAGCCATCTCACCCTGCATGCGGAAATAGGCGACCTGCCCGATACCGTTTTCAAGCTGCGGCAGGTCCTCGTAATCCTCGATGGGAGGGAAGTCGATACCGGCCTTGAGATAAAGTTCATCGGCTGCGAAAAGAAATCGCGACCCGAATGCCGACAAGGCGCGCTGCTGCCAGGTTTGCACTTCGGCCAGGCAGGCACGTGCCTCCGCCGGCGTCGGCGTTCGCAGGGCCGGCAATC
>Ga0209231_1000317_pt1 | contig 29603 bp, 22 predicted proteins | sample Deesub45470m_DNA_FD_188086 | JGI IMG/M metagenome (GOLD analysis project Ga0209231, IMG submission 188086) | Deep subsurface microbial communities from North Pacific Ocean - 450_OLKR46/470m Metagenome (SPAdes) (version 2) | ecosystem: Environmental > Terrestrial > Deep subsurface > Unclassified ... | reverse complement strand
GGTGGATGATTGAATACAACGAGCAGCGCCCTCACGACTCCCTGGGAGATCTGACGCCTGCCGAATGCATGTCACGAACCGCTGAAAACTCTACTTTTAAACTGTCTGCTTGACAGGGAAGCTTACGCCACCATCTGGAAAAAGGCCAGGAGGGTCAGGACCGAGATCGCTTCCTTCAACAGGGAACGCTCCGGCAGGTTGCCCAGTGCCCAGAGGATGAGAGGCATGCCGACAAAAATCAGCAGCGATTGAACAAAGAAACGACTTTTCAGATACGCATTCATTTTTACCCCCAGGAAACCACAACCGGAATCGACTTCTCCGGCGTGATGGTGATGGCATCCACCGGGCAGTACATGCGGCAGAGATGGCAGATTTGGCAATCCGCCGGATATTTGATAAACGCCTTTTTCGTCTTCATGTCCTGACGGATGACGTCGGTCGGGCAACTTTTCACGCAGGTGCCACAGCCGATGCAGCCTTGAATCTGTTTGATGGCCATAATAAATTTCCTGTTATTTGACTGATGAGGGTTGTGTTCATTGGGTAAAAAATAGCGCTGAAATGTGGAGCAAATATGAAAACAATAAGGAGCAAATATGGAATATATCGATTTGCTATAAAAACTTCAGGCGCAATTGGGGCGCAATTGGGGCGCAATATGGGTTTTCTTCATAGTCAATCTCGGCTTCAGTTTACATCTGGAATTGCTCACGGATCGCCTCGGCCTCTGCCTTGATCCCTTTGGCAATGACGACAAAGGCATTGTCATGCCATTAAGACACCGAGGGCTTCCATTGCCATTCTCACGAATGGCAATGGAAGCCCTATTTACCGGAGCCCGAAGTGGACACAGAATTGAAGCTTACCGCTGATACGGCTTATCATTGCGGTGGTAATGGTGCGGGGCCACCCAAAGGACCATTCAAGGGAGCAGTTGGGGGATCGCCCAAAATACCATTCAAAGGAGCATCCAGCGGACCATCCACGCCGCCTGCGCTACAGGAACCGGCACCATTGCCACTTGCTTCAGCCACTCCGTCCAGTTGATCCTGGACATTGGCATTACGAATCTGGACAAAATTGGTCAGCCCAAAGGTTTCACTGGTGTCATTGGTTAGCGCCGACTGAAATTGCGCGCTGGTATAAAATGCGGTGGGATCAGCAGCAACATGAGTCGCGATCAGTTCTTCGATAGTCGCGATCTTGTTCTCGATATTCGCCAGTGACAATGGACCATCGATCAGTGTTTGCAGATAACCGTGGTAGGTGGCTTTATACTCAGCCACCGCCAGCAATGAGGCGATTAAAGGTCGCTCCTCTAACGCGCCACTGGTGGGCTCGTCAATAAAAAGAGCTAACATGCTAGAATTACTACAACCCATTTTGAACGTACCAAAGGATTCGTTCAAATCCCAAGGGATAACGCTGAATACCCCATCCTGTTCGTATAAGTAGTAATTATGTGCCAAGGAGCCTTGATAACTATCCATGTTGGAGAGTGCCGTGCTCACCGCCAGATATTTTAAGATGGCTTCCTGATCAGCTACAGCTTCAATGTCACCACCATGATTGATTACAGTCAGTAATTTCATAAGGGCGGCATTGTCCGTAGAATCTTCATTGGTTTGCAGCTCAATTGAAGGGTAGCTGGAAAAATTTTCATCGATCCAAAGCAAATCCTGTCCCGCAGATACTCCCTCATCAGGGGTGTCCGGCTTGTAGAGGTCACCGTTTTCGGTGGCCATGTTCCGCTCTAAAAACTCACTGTCAATGGCTTCCACCATGGTATAGAGGCCATGTAGATTGCCGTTAATATATACATTGACATAGGAAGTACGAGGAGCCGGCAGTCCAACCTCACGCATCAACTCGTACGCCAGGGTCTCCCGCATCGAGGTGGGATCTTTGTAATTATTGTTAAGATTTAGTTTTTTCAATCCCAGCAGTTTTTGACCGTCCACATATTCGTTCATATCCACCACAAAAGAGAATCGCTGGCTCCCAGTTTTGTAGACCGCATCCAGGCTGGAATTCCCCTTGGTGCGAAACCCCACTTGGCCAAGGGCGACGCCAAGATACGTTGCTGACGCCTCATAGGTTTCCTTATTCAAGGCGTTGGTAAGCAGATTTGCCCAGTTGGTCGGATCAATCTCAATGTAGATATTTTCAACGCGATCGCTCACAAACGGGTTTACCTCCGAGTTAGGCTCACCCATCGTTAAAGCTAAGGTGTTTTTCCGCCAGGCGCCATCGACAACTGCACCATAGCTGTAGCCTGAAGGAGCGTCACTCTCATCCCAATCCAGATAATCGACGGTTTCGCCGTTTAATATCAGGCTGAGACTGTCTTCTTTTCCTAATTTAAAGCCAACCGAATAATTTTCCGTCCCTTCGTCAGTGGCGTAGATGACCACATGGGCTTGCGGCGCCAGTGTCAGGTTCGGCAGGGAAATCGGGTCAATGTCAGCACTGTCATCGATCACGCTGTATTGGGAGAGTTCGATGCTCGTATCGCTATTGTTGTAAAGCTCAAACCAATCGCTGCCGCCAGCGGCGTCTTGATTAACAATTTCGTTGATCAATAAGGGCCCGCGTTCCGCCGTCTGGTTAGCCGCCGCGTTGCTGGGAGTCAAAGTCTGCGTATTGGTGCTGCCATCAGGGAAGCGGCCAAAGCTAAAGCCAAATAAAGCCTTCCCTTTGCTCCATTCCAAAGAGTCAATCAAATCTTCCCCTTGATACAGAAAGACCGAATCACCGGCGCCAAGCTTGATATTCACCGTAGCTACCCCGTTTAAAGATTCATCTGTGGCAGATACGACGTAGAAACTTCCAGGAAGTAAATCGACATCAGGCAAGGAAACCGCTAATGCGGTGTTTTCATCGCGCACGCTGTAATCGCCCAAATTGATCGTTGCAGAGCCCCGATTATAAAATTCAATCCAATCAGCGCCACCGTTGACATCCTTGGCAACGATCTCGTTGATAACCAAAAACGAATCCGTGTCGATAACGGTATCGGTATAGGCGGATACGACGACAGTATCCGTTGTGTCGGTCGCATCGGTCGTATCAGTCGAGTCACTGGAGCTGCCCCCAGCGCATCCCCACAAAAACATCACAAATAACATTAAAATAGAGGGCGCGATGAGCCACGACTTGTCTGTTTTGGGCCGGGATGTTGCGGACTTTATAACCATTTGACACCTCATTGATTGATGGGCCTGCCGAAAATGAAAAGCTAGGTCTACTTACCGAGGACGTTGAGGTCATAGATTGCGCCGTGCGGGCAGGCTGGCGAATCCTCAGTAAATATTTCTGGATAGACTTGGGAAGAGGCTAAAAAACATACTGAATCCGGAAAGACAAAGCATTGCCGTCGTCTTCATCACTCACTTCACTGTGGAGTAGATTCGCCATGACTTTCACATGGTCATCAAAATAATAATTTAGCCCCAAGGTGGTTGTTTCCCCCTTGGCCCCTTCAGCTGCTTCACGGGTATTGAGGACGCTATAGCGTGCCGCAAGCTCCCAGGCACCCGAAGAGGAGAACGGCTCTATTTTCTTGAAGGTACCGTTTTCATAGCGTCTGGATTCCCCGGTTAGAAAGTAGCTGGTCTGCAGATAGTAACCATCAAATACCGCATCTTCGCTGGCATCGACCGCTTGTAAGTCAGCGCTCATGTACTCAGATTGGATCGAAAGAGGGCCGTTGACCCAAGCGGCTTCCATCCCCAAAAGTCGCACATTGTCGGTTGCGATTTCGCCGCTACTGATGATTTTCTCCGCGGTATGGACTTCAGCCCGTTCATTGATTTCAAACAGGTCTTGGTCCAGATCTCGCCATGACCCTGCAATGCCCAAATGAATCGTTTGCGTTTGCGTCCTTAATGGCGCCCAGCTTAAACGCCCGGTAAAGGCATAGGGATCAGTGTTTTTCTCTACTGAATCGATATCGTAGGCACCAAATTCCCAGGCGAGGGTATCTCGAGAACCGGCAAGCGTGACCCCCTTGTTTCTCCCCGGAGCGAAGGCATTGGAGGCCATTGAGCGTTCAAGAAAAGTGGTGTTTTTCGAACTGGTCAGGTTTTCCAGGCCGAAGGGTTCTTTCATTTGTCCAAATGTCAGATCAATGCCTCTGATCCCTTTGTATCGGACATAGGCGTCGTCAATTTCAACGCTATTGTCATCCTCGTCAAAGCTGATTTGCAACTTGGCCTGCCAGTCTTTGTTCAAGCGATGTTTAAGGGCAATTCTTGCTCTCCTCAGTTCGCTGTTAGATTCATTATTGTTGTCAAAATTTTTACGATATACTCCGTTGAAAAGTGAGTAATCCAACATAAGAACTCCACTGATTTCAGTTTTTGAGGCTATGGACTCTCGGGTATTATCAATAGGTACATCAGCAATCGCTTGCGTTCCCTGAAATAGTAACCCGGCAATGACGCATAACCCTGAAAGAACTAGTTTTGGCTTTAAGGCTACGTTTCGAAAATGCATATGATTCTCCTGGAAACTTAAACTACTTCGATTGGACCGGGCTTAATTGGGGCTTGCTGCTGCTTCGCAACTTGGCTTCAGGCCAGGGCAAATGAAATATCCGCAAATCGGCTTTATCTCTTAAAAAGTCTATGTCCCCAATCTCAACATCTTGAATGTCCAGTCCGGTACGCAATCTGAGATCTTGTATCAACCGATCACGATTCTGCGGTTTGATATTTTCGATATTTTCATACTGAATCTGTTGCTCTACAAATGCAGGTCCGGAAATAACAGAATCACACACGCGTGCGCTCACAAAGATAATGGCGTGTAGCAGCATGAGCTCGACCAGGCTTGTGTTGCTAACCGCGGAGAGCAAGGACATTGCAATGACAAGGAAGAGGTAGGTCATCTCTTTCACAGAGATAGATTCGGTGCGATAGCGCAGCATGGAAAATACCGCAAAAAGCCCAAAGGCAAATCCCATCGAAATTTCTGCCGAGGACAACAGATAGGTCACGATGAACACGCCCACACCAAACATCAGAAAGGACGTGGCGTGTTCACGTTTTCTGGTATCACCGATAGAAAAATTTCTCGTATAGCAGGTGATTACGAGTACGATAACGGAGCAGGTGTTGATGAGTAGCTTGAGCAGGAAATCAACATCTAGTGTTGCAAACATATCGTTATCCTTAAAATGCTCTGTCAGATTAATGGAATTTTTGCAATGCCATCAGTTGCGGCTTGAAGCGGTTGGCTTTCAAGCCAGGCGTCACCATGAGACACCCGATACAGTACTTACTGAATCTATTCGGGCGAATCCCCATCTTTGACATTAATTTCACAAATGGGGAGTCCATGCTGTGGCGGTTCTGTTTAAGTTCTGCGATGCATACATTGGGAAGATGAACCCTGGCTCGATTATCAACGGATTGAAAATTTAGATTAAAATCAAGCGTTAGACGTTCTCCGGAGATCTCATTTGCCAGAGAAATGCGCTGATAGGATCCCCATTGAGTCGGTTGTAGGTCTGGAAAATTGTCCTTCAATTTTGAAGTTAAAAAACAGGTGACTTCCAGGCTATCCAAGCAGGGGCTAACCTTTGGTATACGCGATTTAATCGTCCGGCCTTTATTGTTTTTTAATTTTACTTCGAGAAACCCGAGTTGGTTGTCAACATAATAACGGTGACGAACCTTATAGCGCCCGAGCCTTCCCTGATGGTGGGAATAATAGAGGCGATGGTCCGGTGTATCAAAATAGGTATTGTGATAAGTAAAAAGTCTTCTGCCATCTATTTCCAACGACGAAAAATGGGGTTGTAGTTCCATCAACAACAATGGAAGTTGCTGCATGGAAATCAGATACTTTGTATCCACACGATCCATTAAATTGGCTTTTTTCAGATCCGACAGTCCATATCCCGTGAAGTTTTGAAGTGGTTCCGTATGTAGGGTTTGAAGGATGTTCATCTCCCCGTCAGGGTTTTGATCCATTGATGCCAGAGATAGGCCATTGAAATAGCCATAGATCCCAGGTTGTTGGTTGTCCATTAGATCCTCCGAGCCAGAAATATGGCGTGCCAATGATTATCCCGCCCGCTTTCAGCAACCTGTGCAGTGCTGGGCCCCTGCCGTGCCCATTAGTTGAGATTCCCCTGATTGGAGATGAGTGCCGGAGCCGATGCAGCCATTTTTCTGATTTAAGGCCATAAAAGTACCAGCAATAGAGAGGAGGAGAATGCTGCCGCAACTCCGGCAGCATTCTCGCCCGTTTGGTGCAAAGTGCCCACCTGACTGCCGGCAATCGTTATTGCCGCTGGCCGCTTTTTGGCGGATTCTTGGGGACGGCGGCCATTTGCCCATCTTTCTCCTGGCAGGTCGCTTCTACGGTGTCGCCGCGACGACCGGCAAATTCAACGCTGTCACCGACTTGCTTGCCTTTGCAGGCCGCAATCGCCTCAGGGGGAGGCCCGCCTTGCCCACCCTGCCCGCCGGGGCCGCCTTTATTGCTGGCCCAGCCGCTGGTCGTCACCAGGCTGAACAGGGTCATTGCCAAGACCACTTTAACGATGCCTTGCTTGTTCATCTTGAAACTCCTTTTCCGTTGGTTGATTGATGACTGCTGGGTTGTTGGATAGAAAAATAGCGCTGGAATGTGGAAGGAATAAGGAAGAAATGTGAAAATTGCTGCCGGGGGAGATTCGCAAGAGAGAAGAGCGGGCCAACCAAAGTGGCCCTGAAAAGAAACGGGTCCGTGAGCCTGAGGTGGAACCTGGCTCACGGACCCTGGTTGGAAACAGCCGATGATCAATTTTGACCGTCTGCTTACCTGGCAAGCCGCTCCCATGCCGGAAGCGACCGGCCCTTTCAGGCGGTGACTTTAAGGGCCGAATAGGCCGTGCTGCTCTCCGTTTGTCCCTGCAAAATCGCGATCAGCTGACTGATGCTGTCCTCTCCGCTGTTTTGGGCGTAGGCAGACAGGGCCTGGTCGGGTTTTGGCGGAGGAGGCGGCCTCATGCCGTCTTCACCGTCTTCACCTGCGAACAGTCCCGGAGTGGGAAATCCCTGACTGGCCATCAATCCCTGCAACTCTTCGCCGTTGAGGGAGCCATCCTGATCCGCGTCATAACTGCTGAGCGCATCCTCCACGTTTATACTGTTGCCGGTGATCTTTTCGATTCCCGCCGCCAGAGTCTTCAGCTCGGTGGATGAAACCAGACCGTTGCTGTCCGAATCCGCCACCTTGAAAACATCTTTGTCGGGGGGCGGGGGCTGGCGCTGGGCGGCACCGCTGCGCATCATCGCCATGCTGCTGCTCGCACTGCTGATACTGCTGATCATTTTGACCTCCATGAATAGGGTGTACAGAAGACAACTGTCTCTGGATTTTCTTATCGGAAGGCGTTTCCCCGGCTTTTATGGCAGAAGCGTCACCCGGATGTAACAGTTTGTGTCCGCGGGGGTCCGCGCAGACATCCGACCCCTGCCGGCACTATCCCCCCACGAACTGATAGCCGACCCCGCGAACGGTTTTCAGATAGCGGGGCAGCACCGGGTCGTCACCGATTTTCTGCCGGATCCGGGAAACATAGAGATCGATATGGCGATCATAGCCGTTGTAGGGCGTACTGTAGAGGGCCTGGTGGATATCCTGACGACTGACGACACGACCGGCCTTTTGCCCCAGGCACCAGATCAGGTTGAACTCGATGGTTGAAAGCTGTGAGGCCTGCTCGGCGACAAAAACATCCCGCTTGTCGACATCGATGGTTAAGCGGCCGAAGGTCAAAATGACTGGGGATTCAGCAGGCGCAAAGCGCCGCAGCAGGGCTTTGATATTGGCGGATATCAGCAGCGATCCCGCATTTGCCGCCAGCGAGAGATCCGCCCCCAGCCCCAGGCCGAGGAGATGAAACCGCTGGTCGCCCTCCTCTGCAACCAGCACCAGCAACCCCGGATAGTGGCCGCGAATGTCCTGGCAGACGGCCAAACATTCGACCCCGGAACCAGGACAATCGAGGACAATCATTTGCGGCTGCTCTATTGCGAGCGATGCCTTGGCCTGAGACCAGTTCTCGACCTGGCAGACACGGATATTTTGGGCGCCCAGGAGCTGGTTCAGGCCGGAAAAAAGTTCGGTTGTTCGGGCAATTAAAAGCACTTTCGACTGATTCATAACCGGTATCCATCCTTGGCAACAACGTTCGACCCGCCGGGCAGGCCTTAGTTTCCCCCGTGATCCCAAAATCCCACTGGGCACCACAAACACCTGCTCCTTTAGCCTAAGTCGCTGGCCCGCTGTTCGCCAGTCATGCGGTTTGCAATTCTTCCACCGTGGCTCCCAGCGCGGCTGCCGCCGCCTCAAAGTCCGGCTCGCCCTGGCTGGGGTGACGCCAATGAGGAGAAACAGTGCAAAAAAGGTTCAGTGCTGGATTGTCGGATAGGAAAATAGCGCTGGAATGTGGAAGGAATAAGGAAGAAATGAGGAAATTGCTTCCTGGGGAAGATTGGCGGGAGGGAAAGGTGGCCAGCCATTCCTTCTTAACCAATTAAAGAAAGACCGTATTTCCTCCCATTTAAATCGGGTGGTTGACCACAGGTCAATCCCAAGGATCCATGCCGGGCAACTGCCCCATGATTGCCAGGATGTAGCTGAGAGCAGCTCCGTCCTTCTCGTTGAACATGTTTCGGGCCAGGGTTTCGATGATCTCCCGCTCCTCTTTCAGCGCCAGTTTCAGATCCCGGGACAATCGCAAAAGGATCTCCCGGGATTTGAGCAACTGATCATCCGACATCCGTTGCAGGGCCAACTCCAGAGCATGAACTGTTTCGACGGAACCGACGCCCGGGTTCAGAAGTGAAAAAAGCGGGAATTGTTTGGATTGCTTGGTAATCATTGTGTTCATGAGAAAATACCTCGTCAATAGGGGGTAGAAGGACCATCCACACCCAAGAAAAAGGCATCGGTCAGCATCTGACAGTCAGTGATCAGCTCCGTTTCAATCCGGTAGATACCAAAGCCACTCAACTTGAAATTGCAACAATATCCTCCCCCCCAGGGGTCGAGCCTTGCCATTTGCTGGTGGCCTTGGGGATTGATCAGGCTGAGGATGGCTTGGGCATTCCGCACCCGCTGACCCGAAGGGTCGGTTATGTACAGCATCAATTGCTTGGGTCGGGGCTGGAACCGGCCGTTGGCAGAACCGGTTGGCCCGATGAGAGTTTGGTTGTCTCCCCCTGGCTCTCCTTTTTCCAGGAAGTCCAGAATGAGATAGGTGAACCGATATCCTTCCGTGGTCGAGGTGAAAAGATTCTCGCCGGCGAAAAGAAGTTTTCTTTCCCGAGATCTCGCCCGGTCTGAATCAGGGGAGGTCATCGTCGTTGCGCCGGCGGCGCTATGTCGCATGGATTGGAAAACGGTTTTCATCATCTCTGCTCCAGTTTTCGGCATATTATTCATTTAAACCGCTAAGGCCCTGGTGGGGGGGGAGATCTAAAATGTAAGCTGCCGGGATCCCAACCTGACTCCGAATGGCCAAGCTGCCTGAATGGCTACTGTCTTTGAAACTGCCCAATGGCGTTTTTGCCGGCTTCCTTGATGGCGAACAGGGCTTGGTCGGCGGCGGCGATGAGACCGTTTAAGTCCTTGGCATGCTGCGGGAAGGTCGCTACACCAAAGCTGGCTTGCAGTCGGACTTCAACGCCCTGGTCCAGCACATAGACCGTATCCTTCATGCGGCATCGGATTTCGGAGGCTTTTTGGAATGCCTGGGCTTGATCATATCCCGGCAGGATCACGACAAATTCGTCCCCCGCGTAGGCCACGGCAAAAGCCGGTTCTTCCAGGCAAGTGTCGATGGTCCGTCCGACTTCCCGGATAGCCCGGCTACCATTGAGGTGGCCATGGGTATCGACCACCTTTTTGAAATGGTCCAGGTCCATAAATATCAGGGAAATCGGGGTGTCGGTGGTTTGTGCACGCTCTATGCATTCTCCGAGAGACTGGTACAGATAGCGTTGGTTGTACAGACCGGTCAGATTATCCCGAAAGGCCAGATCCCGAAATCGCCCCTCGCTTTCTCGCAAAGCCTCTTCCGCATTCTTGCGTTGAGAGATGTCCACCAGGGCAATGGCCACTCGTGCAAGGGTCTCCTCATGGCCGGGAACAACCATCGATTTTCCTAAAACGAATTTGGATTCGCCTGAAGCTGTCACCAGTGTCAATTCCCGTTCCTTTGCGAAACTCTCCTCGGCGACCACCAGGCTGATCTCCCGGGCCATCTCCAAAAATGCCTTTGAATCGGTTGGGAAAGGAATTTCACCGGGCTCTGTGCTCTCGGCAAGACCCATCAGTTTCAAGTAGGCGGGATTATGGTCGACGGTCTTTATCAACGACCAGCAATGCTGTACCTGTTGGGGGTTTTGCTCCAGGTACTGCCTGAAATCAGTGACCCCGGCTGCCCGCAGTTGTTCGAGATAGGCCTTCAGCCGTGAAACATCTCTTTCGATCAGAGCGATGGGGGCGGATTGAAACAACTGACGATATCGCTTCTCGTTTCCCCTGAGCGCCTCTTCCGTCCTTTTCAGATCGGTAGTGTCTTCAACGAAGGCCATAACTTCGCTGACGCTGTCATCGGCGCCAGGAATGGGACTGAGATAGTAGCGCAAATGGGCGCAGGCACCCTGGAGGTCGGTACAGGGATGTTCGGCGATGATCGGTTCCTTCCGATCGAGGCAACGCTGGATATCGGCAAAGATCCCCGAGGTAACCATGGCCTGACAATCGGACAGTTTCATCGATGTCGGGTCGTCGACAGAAACCCAGGAAAGCATGTCCAGCATTTTCCGGGTGATACCGGTGATACCCCCCCGGGTATCAATGGTGAAGATTCCAAGCGGCGCGCTGTCACCCAGAACCCGGTTTCTTTCCTCCAAAGCCCTGAGCTTTGCTTCGGCCTGTCGGCAACGCTGCTCAATCCCTTGAAATTCGACAACCTGCCGCTGCAATGCTTTGATTTCGCCCATGAGCGGCGCTGTATTCCCAGATTCTTTCAACAGGGATGGATCCTTTTGAGTCATCATTGATTTTTCCTTCCTCTGAGCTCTGAAACCGGATCTGATCTCCGGCACTGGGCCTCTCATGATCATCCTCCACTGATTCGGCTAAAGTTACCTTCTGAGTCAGTGCGTTTTTTCAATTGGTCGAAAGGGTAGGAGCAGAATGGGGACGAAATATGGAGGAATTGTGAACTTTTACGGTTGATTTATGGCGGGGAGTCGGAGCGGGGCGGGCTTTGTTTCCAGCTCGCAATTGACCGGGGATTTTTTTCGTCTTGCATATTTTCTGCACAATTGCGACCCATGATGAGCCCACAATACTCTTTTGCGATAAACTCATGACCGGATTCGCAACCATTCAAAAAGGCTGAAGCGGTTAACATCGGCCGCCAAAGAAAACCAGCAGATCAGAGGGCCAGTTGAAAATTCAGATAAAACACAAACTATTTTTCACCCTGCTGTTGACCAGTGTTGTCGTCTCGGTTGGCATGTTTCTGTTCATGCAATGGAGTTTCGATCGGGGTTTTCTCAACTATGTCAACAGTCAGGAGTTGGAGGAGCTGGACCAACTCTCTGAACGCCTCACCGAAAGCTACGCCAACCATGGAGACTGGCAGTTTCTTCAGGGAAACCATCCCCTATGGCATCGGCTGCTCAGCGCCTCCGACAGGAATAGGAGCCAGCCGGACCCCAGAGAAATAGAAATCAAAGGGGGCTTCCCCCCTCCGCCCCCCCCTGGGAGGCCAAGAGACTCTGCCCCACGAATCGCCCTCCTGGATGCAAGCAAACAGGCGGTCATCGGCGGCCCCCCCGGTGAAGAGCTGGAACTCAAGCTGCGACCCTTCAGCTATCAGGGAAAAACCATCGGCTATTTGGCCTTGATCCCGGCCAAAGAGCTTACAGCGGCCGGTGATCTGCGGTTTTTCGAGCAGCAAACCGAATCCTTCGCCCTGGTGGCGCTGAGTATGGCTGCATTATCACTGCTGCTCGCTTTTCCGCTGACCATCCACCTGCTGCGACCGATCAAAGAACTCACCGGCGGGACCCGCAAACTGATTGCCGGGCAATACCAGACCCGCATCCCGGTCACCACCAAGGATGAGCTGGGGCAGCTTTCCGAAGATTTCAACAGTCTGGCGATTACTCTGGAGAAAAACGAGCAGGCTCGGCAACAGTGGGTCGCCGACATTTCCCACGAACTGCGCACCCCGCTCTCGGTATTGCGGGGCGGAATTGAGGCGCTGCAGGATGGGGTTCGCCCCCCCAGCCGGGAAAACCTTGAGACCCTGCATGGCGAAACCATGCATCTCGGGCGGCTGGTCAACGACCTTTACGAACTCTCCATGTCCGACATTGGCGCCCTGACCTATAAAAGGATCCTGGTCGATCCGGTCGGTATTTTAGAGGGCGCCATTGAGCAGTTCGAGCCTCGCTTGGCTCAGGTTGGATTGAAACTCACCGCCGAGCTGCCGACCAAACGCACCATCTCACTGCTGGCCGACCCCAATCGGTTGCAACAGCTGTTCACCAACCTGCTGGAAAACAGCCTGCGTTATACCGATGCCCCGGGAGCCCTGAACATTCGCCTGCAAGCGGGGACGAATTCCATCTCGATCGAGTTCCAGGATTCGGCCCCGGGGGTTCTACCCAACCAACTGCCGCAGCTGTTCGAGCGCTTGTACCGGGTCGAGTCCTCGCGCAATCGTGCCAAAGGCGGGGCCGGGCTTGGCCTGGCGATTTGTAAAAATATCGTGGAAGCCCACCAGGGGAGAATCGAGGCGAGTCTCTCTCCCCTTGGCGGGCTCACTATCAGGATCGAGCTCCCCCTGCGCTCATAAGGAGATCGAGAGATGGCACCAAAGATTCTGATTGTGGAGGATGAACAGAGGCTGGCCGAGTTGCACCGTGACTACCTGCAGCAAGCGGGGTACGAAACGCAATGGTTGGCTGATGGGATGGCGGTCGTCCCCTGGGTCAGAAACAAGGCGCCGGATCTCGTGCTGCTCGATCTGATGCTGCCCGGCAAGGATGGCCTGGAAATCTGCAAGGAGATTCGCAGTTTCTCCAAGGTGCCGATTGTGATGGTCACCGCTCGGGTCGAAGAGATCGACCGCCTGCTCGGCCTTGAACTCGGCGCCGACGATTATATCTGTAAACCCTTCAGCCCCCGCGAAGTGGTGGCCCGAGTCAAAACCGTTCTGCGCCGCAGCGCTCCACCCATGCCGCAGGAGGATCAACTCCTGAGCCTGGACGAGACCCGCTATCAGGCCTCCATCCGGGGGAAAAGCCTTGATCTGACCGCGGTTGAGTTTCAACTTTTAAGCATCCTGGCGCTGAGCTCGGGACGGATTTTTTCCCGCAATCAATTGATGGATCGTCTTTACAGCGACCAACGCATTGTCTGTGACCGGACCATCGACAGTCATATTAAAAAGCTGAGGAAAAAAATCGCTCTCGCTGCGCCGGAGATGGAACTGATCCATTCGATTTATGGCGTCGGATATAAATACGAAAAGATTTGAGCCCTCTTGGATACCTCATGGTGAATTTTAAACGTTTTTTCGCTAATAGCTTTATCAAAAACTACCCTATTTTGTGTCTTCTTTAATAGCCCGAGACGGGCTAACGAAGGCACGTCCTTGGCTCCCAACCATCACACATTCGACAATGGGGGCAGTAACCTCTTTGGCTGCGTGCCAACGAATAATGAAATTGGCACCGACTCCACCCGCTTGGTCACGATCAGAAAGATAGAGATATACTGTTTCCAATGGAGCCAATTTCACAGGCTGAGGATAAAACTGTTTTATGAGAATACCCTTCGTATCATAATAGTCTGCTACGATTACTTGAATTTCATTATGGATGTCCGTATTTCTGATAGTCAGGGTGTTGGAGAGATGAACAGGGACTTCTCTTCTGAATAAAACAAAATCGTGATCATCAATATGCTGACAACAACGACTCTCCGTTCAGTTTAAGGTCGGATTTTATGCCTCGGATTATTTCTACCTCTCCACTTCTAGGGGTAAATTAAGGAAACTTAGCACCGCCAATGTAATCCAGGCAATGGTTCCTGTCAAAGAGCTATTCTTTCCAATATGTCGACTTATTGAATCCGGGCGGAGCCCAGGGATTCAGTTGGCCCTGTTCTCACATTCCCTCCATCACAGTAACGGTGGGTTGGCAAATTTTTCCTCCTTTACCCACAATGAGGTTGAAGGCGCTTGATGGTTCAACGCCATCTCCGGCAGAGGGGCAGGCCACAGTCCGCGGACATCCCTTTACAACGAGGCAAAATATTCAAGCATCCTTTGGCGCATCGCCGGATCGGGCAAGCGGCCAAACCCTGCCGCCATGTTGTCCTGCAGGTGGCGGACACTGGAGGTGGCGGGAATGACGCAGGTGACCGCAGGATGGGACACGATGAACTTGAGGAAGAACTGTCCCCAGCTGGCGCAATCGCACTCGGCGGCCCAGTCCGGCAACGCCTTCCCCTTGACCTTGCGGAAAAGCTCGCCGCGCTGGAAGGGACGATTGATCAGGACCGCCATCCCGCGCTCGGCCGCCAGCGGCAGCAGGCGCTCCTCAACGGCACGATCTTCGATGTTGTAGCTGAACTGGACGAAGTCGAACGGCTCCTTGCGCAGAATCTGCTCCAGTTCCCGGTGATCCCGGCCGTGGGAGGTGGTGATGCCAATGTAGCGGATTTTTCCTTCGGCTTTCCAACTCCTGAGAGTCTTCAGGTGGATCTGCCAGTCCCGCAGATTGTGAATCTGCATCAAATCGAAGCGGCTGATGCCCCACTTTTGCAGCGAATCCTGCATCTGCCGGATGCCGGCCTGCTCGCCATCGGTCCAGACCTTGGTTGCGGCGAACAGCTTGTCCCGGTCTCCTACGCGGGCCAGCAGTTCGCCGACGACCTGCTCCGCTGCGCCGTACATGGGTGAGGAGTCGATCAACTTGCCACCGTTTTCGAAGAACGCCTGCAGGACCTCGGCGAGGCCGGAGAGGGCAGCCTGGTCACTGCGGATGTCAAAGGTTTGCGACGTGCCCAGTCCGATGACCGGCAGGGTTTCGCCGGTCGCGGGGATGATCTTGCCGATCGAGGTTTTCAAAATCGTAGCCTTGTCCGCTGCTCGCAGCCCCACAGGAGCCAGCCAGGCGGCGGCAAGGGCGGCGGCCAGAGAGTTGACAAAGGCTCTTCGGGAGATCCGATACTCGTTTACATTCATGGTAACACCTCCTCTGATTTTGCTCGTGCTTCCTGCCTGCGGCCAAGCCGGTAGCAGATCCAGGCCCAGCCTCCGGCCACCGGCACGGCAAGGAAGGCGATGGCCGAGAGCCCGAGGCCGAGGGCCTGCAGACCCGCATAAGCCCAGGCGCTGAGCAGATCGCCGCTGCGGTAAATGACCGTGTCGATCACGTTTTTCGCCTTGTACTTTTCCTCCTGGCTGAGGACGACGAAGAGCATTTCCCTGGCGGGCTTCATGATGGCGTAATTGCCGGCCCGGCGCCCCACCTGCACGGCGACCAGCACCGGCAGCAGCGGGGCGAAGCCGAGCAGCAGGAAGCCACCCGCCAGCAGCAGGGGGATCAGCGCCAGGGTCCAGCCCAGGCCGACCGCCTTAACGATGCGGCTGGCGAAAAAGACCTGGCCGACCAGGGTCAGGGCGTTGGCGGCAAAGTCCATGGCGGCGAAGACGGTGGTGCGCCTGGCCGGGTCGTCGAAGCTGTCACGGATGATCTGGGCCTGCTGAAAATAGAGGAAGGTCGACAGGGTGGTGTAGAGCAGGATCAGCAGGCAAATCCCCAACAGGTAGGGGGAGCCGGCAATGAGCCGGAGCCCCGCCAGCGCCCCGCCGCCCAGACCCTGTTCTTTGCCGGCCGGCGGGGCCTTCCCGGAGTCCTCGCTGGCCACGGCCGGTTTTGGCCCCGTCCCCTCGCGCCAGGCGATCAGCCGACGGATGCACAGCATCGCCCACCCCAGGCCGGCGGCGGAGAGCAGCAGCAGGTTGGTCGGCCCCAGGGGGATGGCCAGGGTGGCGGTCAGGGCGGGGCCGGCCAGCGCGCCGGCGGTGCCGCCGGCCGCGATGAAGCCGAACAGACGTTTGGCCTGGGCGTCGTTGAACAGATCGGCCATGAAACTCCAGAAAACCGAGACGATGAACAGGTTGAAAACACTGGTCCAGATGAAAAAGGCGCGCGCCACCCAGGCGTGGGTCAATCCGGATTGGAACAGGGCGAAAAAGAGCAGCAGGCAGGCAATGAAGAAGAGATAAACCAGGGGGAGAAACTGTTTGCGGGGATAGCGCGAAGTCACCCAGCCGAACAGGGGAACCGCGGCCAGCATCGCCAGAAAGGTGCCGGTAAACAACCACTGCAGATGCTCGACGCCGCCGGCAATCGCCATTTCGTCGCGCATCGGCCGCAGGATGTAGTAGGCGCACAGCAAAGAGAAAAAGTAACTGAACGACCAGAGCAGCGCCCGGATTTCTTCCGGCTCCACCTTGACCATTCGTCGCAGCCAGATGTGGAGCCGTGAAACCCCGGATTCGGGGAGATTATCCATGGAGACTCTCCTCCACTTGGGGACCGGATTCAGGACACCCTCGGTTGGGGTAAAAACCCCCGCCCGGTTTGAAACCTTATCGGCTGGACTGGCTGAGGTCAGGATGCCTGGATGGGTTCGATCAATCGAGGCAGGTTGGCCCCAGATCACAACAGACAAGCCCCACTTCCATGCCGGGAGTGGGGCTTTAAGTTTTCAGTCGCGCCAGAAAAACCGGCCGCGACAGAGGGGACTCAAAAAGCTCTCTCTCCCTTGGTCCTATCCTCAGGGCCCGAGGGTGTAGTTGAAAAACCGCGTCGCGCCTGCCGGATCAAGGGCCTGGTCGGGGTAGAGGTCAAGGGCTGTGCCGCCGGCATAGGCGGTGTTGTCGCCATAGAAAAACAATCTGAGGCTCGCGGGGTTGCCGATGGCGGTGCGGGGAAAGAAAAATTCGGCATCAGGACCACTGATGGCCTGGGTCATGGATGCGACCAGGCTCCAACTCCAGCTGGCGCCGTTACCGGTGTATTGATAGATGGATCCCCCTTGCACCAGGTACTCGGCGCCGATGGGGAAGCTGGAGCCGCCGTGGTAGCCGGTGGCGCTGCTGCCGTCGGTGTCGAGGTAGAGGTTGTAGGCCCAGGAGAGGGTGATGTTGGCGTTGTTGCGCAGGGCCAGGTAAAGGTTGCTGCTGTCGTGGGCGAGCCAGGCTTCGCGGTAATCGAGCAGGTTGCTGGCGCCGGTGACATCGGCAGGGTCGGGGCCGAAGGAAACCAGGGTTGCCCAATCGGCGAGGTTGCCATCCAGGGTGATGCCGGTGGTAAAGTTCGACAGCGGCGCAGCCACGCTGATGGTGACCATGGCCGGAGGGCTGTCGAAGACTCCGTCGTTGGCGACAAAGGTGAAATTGTCGCTGCCGGTGAAGCCGGCATTGGGGGTATAGCTCAGGGCCGGAGCCGTGCCGCCGAGGGTGCCGTTGGTCGGCCCGGAACTTACCCGGAAGCTGAGCGGGTCGCCGTTGGGGTCGGCCGCGGTCAAGGTGATCGGCAGGCTCACGCCGGCGCCGGTGGAGAGGGCCTGCGGGTTGGCCACCGGTGGTTGGTTGGCGGGGCCGGCACTGGGGATATAGGTGAAAAAGCGCAAAGTGCCTGCCGGATCAAGGGCCTGGTCGGGGTAGAGATCCTGGGTCGTTCCTCCGGGGTAGGCGGAGTTTTCGCCGAGGAAAAACAGGCGCAGGCGATTGGGGCTGCCGAGGGCGGAGCGGGGGATGGCGAATTCAGCCCCGCTGCCGGAGACCGCTGTCGGCACCGAGACGACGGAGCTCCAACTCCAGGTGGTGCCGTTGCCGGTGTAGCGATAGAGCGTGCTTCCCTGCAGCAGATAGTCGGCGCCGATGGGGAAGCGGGAGCCCTGATGGTAGCCGGTGGTGTTGCTGCCGTCGGTGTCAAGGTAGAGGTTGTAGGCCCAGTTCAGGGCAATGTTGGCATTGTTGCGCAGAGCCAGGTAGAAGTTGCTGCCATTGTGGGCCATCCAGGCCTCGCGCCAGTCGAGCAGGTTGGCCGCTCCGGCGACATCGGCCGGGTCTGGTCCGAAGGAGACCACGGTGGCCCACTCGGCCAGAGATCCATCGAGGGTGATGTTGGGCAGGACATTGGAAATCCCCCCGGCCACGGTGATGTTAATGCTGGCCGGTGCGCTCTCCAGCGCGCCGTCGCTGGCCGCAAAAGTGAAGCTGTCGCTCCCGGTGAAGCCCGAGTTCGGGGTGTAGGTCAGGTTGGGTGCCGTGCCGCCGAGGGTTCCGTGGGCCGGATTGGATGCCACCCGGAAGCTGAGTGCTGCGCCTTCGGGGTCGGTGGCGGTCAGAGTCAGAGGGAGGGGCAATCCCTGTTCGGTCCGCAGCGATTGCGGGTTGGCGACCGGCGGTTGGTTGGCCGCCACGATGGTCAGGTCGATGGCCGCCGGAGCGCTGTTCAAGGAGCCGTCGCTGACGATGAATTCGAAACTGTCGGTCCCCGCGAAGCCGGCTTTGGGAATGTAGAGCAGCACCGGGGGGATCCCGATGAGGGTGCCGTTGGTAGGTCTCCACCCAGCAGGGATGCGGTAGGAGAGGCGATTGTTGTCCGGGTCGGTCCCGGTCAGAACGATCGGCAGCGGCACCCCGGCCTTGGTGGTCAGCTTCCGCGGGTTGGCGATCGGGGCCCGATTGGTGGTCGAAGCGAGGCCGATGCTGGCCGAGTGAACACCCCGCTGGTTGAACTGCAGCACCAGAGTGTTGCCGGAACGGGTGGTCGAATCCGCCCCCTTCACCGCGAGGTTGGCGGTGACCACGGGATTCAATTCGACGGTGACTGCCCCTTCGCCTTCGAAGGAGAAGGCGAGTGCGGTGCCATCGCCGGTCAGGGAGAGCAGCTTGGCCCGCATGGGGAGGGCGACGATCCGGGTCAGGGCAGTCGGTATGCCACCCTGGCGGATAGTGAACTGGCCACCCCCCTGGGGGAGAAAGATCTGGTCGCTGTCGTAGGCATACCAGTTGTCGACCCGGCGTACCGGCTGGTTCGCCGGGAGTTGCAGGGAAAACTGGCCGACGTTGGCGGCTTTGACGGTGGCGGTGAGGGGACCGCTCTGCTCCACCGTCAGGGCCGCACCCTGAAAGGCCCTGATGCGTCCATGGACATCCTGCAGGGTGGCAAATTCACTGCCGGCCTTAAAGGCCATGGCGAGGGTATCTTCATACATGGCCAGGCTGTAGGGGCCGGTCGCCTGGGTGGTTGCCCCATAGTCATGCCAGAGCCAGTGGATGATCGGCTGCGAGGCATGTTTGAGCTGGGCGGCAAATTCCCGCTGCCAGATCCGCGTGGCCTCGGCCGCTGTGTGCCCCTGGAATTCGATCAAGGTGTAATCCGGGGAAAGGTTCAGGCTGAAATAGAGCATGTTGTAACTCGGTGTCAGATAGCCAAACCCTCCTGGATATCCCGAGCCGACGACCCCTGAGCGCCCCGACAGGTAGCTGAAGTAGTTGTTGAGCTGCTCATCGACCGCCAGCCCTTCAGGCATCCCGGGGATTGCCGCCCCGACGACGGTGATCCCCAGTTGGGAGCCGATTTCGAGCTTGGACTGGTTGAATTCGAATTCGAGCTCGCTCGGGCTGAGCAGATTGGTGTCGTGGACATGGCTGTTGGAGTGGGTGCCGATCTCGCTGCCAAGGGCCAGATATTTGCGGAACAGCGGGCCGGAGATGGCCCAATCGGTATACTGGCCAGCTGCTGGGTCGTTGCCGATATTCAGGTAATAGGAACCGAGAAAATTGAAGTCCCGTTTCCAGCGGGTGATCAGGTCGAGCAGCGGCACATCGGTCAGGTGAAGATCCTCGGCAAACCGCGACATATCCATGTCGTTGCGGGCGAGGAACAGGCTCTGGTTGCGTCCCAGCTTAAGCGCCACCGGGGTTTGCTGACCGTACGCCACCCACTGCAGGGCGGGCCAGACCAGGTTGTTGTCCCCCAGAATCTGATGGTTGGCAAAATGGACGTTGCGACCCCCGGTGACGGTGGCCCAGGCTCCGGCGTAAACTCCGTCGGCGGTGCGCATATCGACCAGTTGAGTCGCCGCCTGCCCCGGGACAGGCAGGTAGTGGGCGAACCAGATGGGTGCGTAGAGACGAATCTGTTCCCCCGGCGCATAGCCGGTCATGATCGGGTGGCTGACGTCGCCGGCGGTCACCGTCGCCTCCACCCCCCAGGAGCCTCCCGAATAGCCCAGACCCAGCAGGCTTTTCATTCGGGCGTAGGGATCTCCGGGGAGCGGCGCGCCGGTTTCGTTGTTGGTCATGAATTCCCCAGCGGTGACAAGGCCAATGCCATAGGCGGAGCTCGCCTGGGCCAGGGCGGTTTCGATGGCCGCCAGATTTTCGGTTTTGACATGCTGCAACGAGGGGATGAGCAGGGCGCTGTAGCCGGTCAGATTGGCGACATTGGTGAGCTGGTCTTCGGAGAGCAGATCGAAGGGAATACCGGCCATCATCGCCTGGTGCTGCATGGCCATGAACAGCTGGGAATAGGTCAATTTGTCAAAGGAGTTGTTCGCCGAGGCTTCGGAGTAGACGATTCCCACGCGCTTGAGCACCTGACCTTGGGACGGAGCGACAAAGAAAATCAGCAGCAGCAATTGCCCCCAGAGAATGCAGCGGCGCATGCGGCTGGTATTGGATTTGTTACCGATCATGTTCAACCCCCTTTATTAAGTCCCAAGGTCTAGGCTTTTGTTGGTTTTGGAATCGATCCTCACGGCCCTGCCAAGGCTAGCGGCAGGGAATCCTCCAGGCATCCAGCTGACTCCTTTTGATCAAGGAATCGAAATTCAGGCTATTGGCCCGCGGACAGATGCTCGTCGCCAGCGCGGCGGCGCCGTATTCCACGTGGAATACGGCCTTGCCCGCGTTGATAAAGGGGAGAAGCCGGTTGCACTCGTTAAAGGCAAAACACGATTCGTTCATGGCCCAATCGAAATCGTTCAAGAGCTCCTCGACCTGATCGAGATCATTCTTGAGCCCGACCGACAAGCCGCGGGCGTGGGCCTCGTGGGCCAGAAACCGGTTGTAGTCCAATTGATGCGCCGCGCTCAGCCCCAGTCCGTTCTGGTTGCTGTAGCCATCCACATTGTCCGGTTCAACACCGTCGCATCCCTTGTCCCGTGCCAGATCGAGCCGCGCCTTCATGATGTCGCGAACCGCCTGGTTGCGGATATCGATCCAGGTTTCCCCTGGCCAGTTATCCAACGGGCTGCCAATCGCCGCCTGGGGGAAAAGGTTGGCATCGGGGCGCCAGTCCTCCCGGCTACCGGCGCTGAAATAGCAGATAACAACCTTTCCCTGAGCCTGCAGTGCATTGATGACAGTCTGGGGAGTGTCGAACAGGTCGATGTCGTACATATGCACTGCAAGGGTCTGGTCGAGAGTTCCGCTGAGTTGCCACTGCCAGCTGGTACCGGGGGCGGGGCGCCAGATTGTGTTGGTGGTCGGCGCGCATTGACCGTTGTTGCAGGACTGGCCCGCGGGACAGTTCTGCAGGGGGCTCCATTCCAAGCAACTGTCGGCATCGAAGTTGCCGCAACTGACCAGACCTCCGCTGCGACACTCGCTGATGCCCGCAGCTGAGCATTCGTTGGCGCAGCCGATCAGGCATTGACCATTGCTGCAGGTTTGGCCTGGTGGGCAGCTCTGCAGGGGACTCCATTCCAAGCAGCTGTCGGTATCGAAGTTGCCGCAGCTGACCAGACCGCCAGGGCGGCATTCGCTGATGCCTGCGGCCGAGCATTCGTTGGCGCAGCCGATCAGGCATTGACCGTTGCTGCAGGATTGGCCTGGTGGGCAGCTCTGCAGAGGACCCCATTCCAGAACACCATCCTGGTTGAAGTCGCCGCAAGTCACGAATCCAAGATCACGGCACTCGGTCATGTCGACCGTCGGACAGGCAGATTGGACAACCTCCTGCCCGTTACCGCCTTCCTTGGGGATGATTTCCTGCCCGTCGCTGCCTGACTTGGAACAAGCTGCCAGGGTGAACAGCAGCAGCACCAAAAGACTTCTGGCGAATCGGATATTCACGGCTCCCACCTGTGCGACACAAAATTCGTCGATTCCATGCTGAGCTCATTAGTTTTTTTAATTTATTCTTCATTTATAGGGGAGGATTCGAGAAAGTCAAGTTGTGCGGCTTAACAAACTGGAGGTGCCTCGACCCTCTGTGAAGCAGGGGAGCGGCAAGTATGAAACCGGGTTTTCTGGCGTTTTGCAGTCATCTCCGGTTAAGTTTCCCTGGCCAGAAAACAATGATCGGATTTGCAATTCACAAGCCTATATGGATAATTACACATTATCTGCAAGCAATGAGGAGATTTGAGAGATATTCGGTCGCAGAATGGTCTGGCGGAGTTGTCGTGTCCGACCTTTTGCGAGGCAGATGAGCCTGGTTGATTCCGACCCAGGTTGGCGTTTCCGGAACCAAATCCCGTTGCTCCAAAGTGTCATAACCAACGTTTTTCCTGGCCAAGCATTCGGCACGAATATTTTCGTAACGTGCAAGGGGTGAAATGTTTCCACGAGCCGTCCTGACTCTCCCTATAACGATTGCTCTACTCTGCGCCCTGGTGGCCGGGCCGGCCTTTCCAGCCGATTTGAGCATGGCATTTTTTTACGCCCAGAATCCGCCGGTCGACGAACTGAAGGCCTTCGACATTGTGGTGGTCAGCCCTGAGGCCGGACTGTCTCCCAGCGAATACCGGGATGGGAAGAGCGAGCTTTTTGCCTATCTCAGCCTGGGGGAGGTGACCTCCTCTGCCCCCTACCTGCCTCAGCTCAGGGCCGAATGGATCATTGGCAGCAACCCCGCCTGGAAGAGCAAAATCGTCGATCTCGCCAATCCCTCCTGGCGGCGCTTTTTTATCGACCAGTTGGTCGCACCTCTTTGGGCCCAGGGGTACCGGGGGTTTTTTCTCGATACTCTCGACTCCTACCAACTGGCGGTGAAGGAAGAGCAGTATCCCAGGATGGAGGCGGGCCTGTTGGCCATCATTCGGGAGCTGAAGCAACGCTATCCCGACGCACGGCTGGTGCTCAATCGGGGCTTCGAGGTGATTGATCGTCTGCAGGGCCAGGTGCTGGCAGTGGCCGCTGAATCCCTCTTTCGCGGCTACAGCGAAGCCAAGGGAGGGTATTACGAGATCGATCCCTCCGACCGGGAGTGGTTGCTCGGCAAGCTGCGGCAGGTCCGCGACCTCGGGCTGCCGGTCATTGCCATCGACTATCTTCCGCCGGGAGCGCGGCAACAGGCGCGGGAGCTGGCGGAAAAGATCAAGGAACTCGGATTTATCCCCTGGGTGGCGGATAAGGATCTGGCCAGTCTCGGAGTCGGGTCCCTGGAGGTGCTCCCCAGGAAAATCCTCGGTCTCTACGATGGCCGGGGAGGCGATCCCGCCGCCACCAATCTTCTGCGCTATGGGGCGACCCCTTTGAATTATCTCGGTTACACGCTCGAGTTGCATGACCTGCAGGCTCCCTTGCCGGAGATGATCATGGCAGGCCGCTACGCCGGGATGTTGGTCTGGCCGCTCACAGAACAGTCCGGCGGAGCCCCATTCAAACCCTGGCTGGTGAAGCGGTTGCAGGAAGGGGTCAGGGTCGCCTTCCTCGACTCCTTCGGGCTCCCTCCCGTCGCCCTCCCCAAAGAATTGAAGCTGCGGGTCGCTCCCACCCAGGCTCTTGCCTCGCCGCTGCGGGTGGTGGGCCAGGATGCCATGGTCGGATTCGAGGTGGCGGCGCTGCCGCAGATCGATCTGTTTGTTCCGCTGAAAACCCTGGATGGCCGCTCACTGTTGCAGATCGCCAACCGCGAGGGGGAGGTGTCCGACGCTGCGGCGATTACCCCCTGGGGCGGTTACGCCCTCTCACCCTTCGCGGTATTGACGGCCCTCGGGGATCGGGCCGCCTGGGTCATCGACCCCTTCGAATTTTTCCAGCAGGCGTTGAATCTTCCAGACATTCCGGTGCCGGATGTGACCACCGAGAACGGCACCCGTCTGCTCCTGGTTCAGGTGGACGGCGACGGATTCGACCGCTGTGCCCAATGGCCGGGGGGAGGCTCGGCGGCCGAGGAGTTGCGCCGGCGGATTCTGGAAAAATACCCTCTGGCCACCAGCGTTTCGGTCCCGACCAGCGCTCCGACCGCCGCGGCGCAAAACCCGGGGGGGACAGAGGAGAGGGAGCGGCAGGCGCGGAAGATTTTTCTCCTACCCTGGGTGGAAGCCGCCGGTCGCGAGGGGGAGGGGAGCCTCAGCGCCGGAGAGACCCGGATCACCGAATCTTACCCGTCGCTGACCGCTGTCGGACCGCTTGGGGTTTGGCGGCAAGGCCATTCCCAGGTGTTCGCTCCGAACCAGACCGCGACTGCGTACGTCCGCCCGGAGACCGAGGGGGGAGGATACCAGCGGGTGCTTGAGACCTTCCGCCTGACTGACTCGCCCCGGCGGTTGAAGCCGGTGAGCCTCCATTACCCCTTTGACTCGGCCACTCGCCAGGGCTCTCTGACGGCCCTGGATCAAGTTTACAGCTGGGCGCTTGGGGCCGGCTTGAACAGCCAATTTGCCTCCGCTTACCGGCAGAAAGTCGAGGATTTCAACCGCACCGTGGTCGCCCGCAAGGGGGACGGCTGGCTGGTCAGAAATCAAGGGGCGCTCAGAGAGCTGCGGATTCCGGCTGGCCTCGGCTTTCCCGACCTCGAGACCAGCCGGAATGTGGCCGGATTCAACCAGCACCTGGGCCAGCGCTATATTCACCTGGGCCCCGGTGGCGAAGCCGAAATCCGGCTTGGCGCCGAGCCGGGGCGCCATCCCCGCCTGGCCGAAGTGAACGGAACCCTGACCGCCCTGAAACGGGAGGGGCGCGGCCTGGGCTTCGGGCTTAAGGGGGAAACGGACATGCGGCTCTCCCTGGCCGAGAGCGACCACTGCGCCCTGCGTTCCGGAACCCGCACTTTATCGCCGATTGGTGGTCCGAAAGGGGCCGCCGTCTATGATCTTTCCAAAGGAGAGTATGCGCTCAGGATCGAGTGTCGATAAGCCAAGGGCCCGGGGAGCGAGCTTCTGCGGCTGGATGACAGTGCTGGGAATCGTGCTGGCGTTTCTGCTGCTGCTGGCTCTGCTCTACCCGAAGCAGAGTCTTCTGGAGCTGTTGAACCACTCCTCCGATGTCTCGCCGGCGGTGCTGCGTTACCGGGAAGCGATTTTACGCATCGATCCGGGGAACCTGCAGTTCCGCCTGAAACTGGCGGACGATCTGGTGGCCGCAGGGATTTGTCAGCGGGCGGTGGAGGTTCTGGAGCGCTTCGATGTCGAGCCTTTGTCGCTGCAGAATCGCGCTCGAGGCGTTGAGATCCGCTGTCGCGCGCTCAAGGGGCTGCTGCTTTCCCTGGCCTCGGACCATCCCGACCGGGTGCAGGTGGCCGGATATTTTTCCCGGCAGATCAGGGCCTTGATCGAGCTCGACCCGGAGCCGGACCTGGCGCGGCGCATGGCCGAGGACGCCCTGGCCGTCGGCGATGAAGCCACCGCCTTCTACCTGCTGCAGCAGTACGAGAGCGCCGAAGAGGCCTTGGCCCGGGGCGATTTCAGAAAAAGTGCCCAGCTCCATTTTCGCGCCATGCAGCAGGCGCAGGGGCTCTCCCAACGGCGGGAACAATTTCAACGGGGGGTCAAAGCCCTTCAGGCCGGCAATCTAATCGGCGAAGCCCTCGAAATGGGTGAGGCCCAGCTCGGGAAGCTGGCGTCCGATCGGGCCAGCCTGCTGTTTCTCTCCCGGATCGCGCTGGCCGCCGACCGGCCCGAGAAGGCCGAGGTGTTGATCAAAAAAGCCCTCGGCATGGACTCGGGGAAGACGCCGAAAGGGAGAGGGTGAGGTCGCCGCGGATGATCTCCCCTCTTGCCTCCAGAACGTTCCTGTTGCTGATCTGGGCGCTGCTGGTCCTCCCCTGTCCAGGCTGGTCCCTGGGTCCTTCCCAGGGCGGTTTTGTCCCCTTCGACCGGGAGCTGTACGAACTCGGGCACAAGATATTTCTGGCCAACGGCAACCTGGCCGATGCCCTCAGACTGAGCGAGGCCGCCCTGGCCAGCCGGCCGGATGATTCGCTCTGGCGGGCGCGGGCCGCCCGCATCGCCGAGTGGCAGGGAGAGCCGCACAAGGCGCTGTCCCACTGGTTCCATCTGGCCACGGTCAATCAGGACCGCGAAGCCCAGGTCAACGCTCTGCGGCTGGCCGAGGAGACCGGGGATTTGGGGGGGCAGAAAATTCTGCTGAAACAAAGCCTGCTCGCCAGGCCCGAGCTGGAAACCCTGAAAAGCTACCTCCGGGTCTGCCAGGTCCTGGGTGAGACCCAGGAGGCGATCGCCCTTCTCGAACTCCAAACAGAGAGCGATCTGGCGGGCTTGGCCCTGGCCCAGTTGCCCAGTCTCTATGAGGCTGCCGGCGACCCGGACCAGGCGATCCAGGCCCTGACCCTCGCCTCCCGGGCGGCACCCACGGCGGAAATTCTGCTGCGTCTGGCCCGCCTGCAATTCAGCCGCGGGGATCCGCAGGGGGCGTACCTGACCCTCAAGGAGGGGCAACCCGCCCAGCTCAGCACCGACCGGCCCTATCTGGAGGCCCGGAGCGACCTGTGCTGGATGATGCAGGACACCGAGTGCGCGGCCGCGGCCTCGAAACAACTGCTCGCTCAGGATGCAGGGCGGGAGGAGGATAGCCGGCGACTGTTTCTGTCCGCCTGGCAAACCGACCCCGAGCTGGCCTTTGCCACCGCAATCGATGGCTGGCGCCGCTTTGGGAAACTCGACTTCCTGGGGATGTCCGCCAATCTGGGGCGAAGCCAGCGGCATTGGGAGGAGATCGCCGGGCTGCTTAGTGGCATGAGTCCGCAGGAGCAGGCCCGTTTTGCCTCCTCCAGCGAATATTGGCTGCTGCGTTCCCGGGTCTACCGCCATCTGGGGATGGACCAGGTCGCTCTGGCGGATTTTCGCAAGGCCATGGGGCTCGAGCCCGGAAACCAGCAGTTGGCCGCGGGTTACCTCTGGCTGCTGCTGGATCTCGACCGCTACGATCAGTTGCAGAGAGTTGCGGGACAGTGGCTGGAGAAGAGTGGCGCGCCGGTTCTGGCCGATGCCATGGGGGCGGCCTACAGCTACCTCGGGGACGACCACAAGGCCTTAATGCTCTATCGCAGCCGTTTTGCAGCGCACCGGGATGATCCCGCCTGGCTGGTCTCATACGCCCATCTGCTGGAGCAGAACGGGTTGAACGATGCCGCCGCGATGGCCCGCCTGCAGGGGTTGGAGCTGGTGAAGGAGCACTTGGCCAAGCAGCAGCCGGGGGCGGCAGAACCGTTGGAGGATCTCACCAACTATGTGGCTCTCAGCCTGCCCCTTCAGCAGGGAGATCAACTGGATGGGGCGGTGCGGCAGATTCTCCTAGGCGAAGGGGAGCAGGCCAGGGACTTGATCCCCTCCTGGGCCTTGGCCACCGACCGTCACGATGCCGCGCGCCTCTGGCTCCGGCGCAATCTCGGCGGCAGTGACCAGCCGTCGGAAGGGGTTCAACTCAGTCTGGCGCTGGCGCAGAACGATCGGCCAAAGATCGCAGCGCTGATGGAGAGCAGCCAGCGCCGCCTGCCTTACCGGGACGCCGTGGAAGGCGCGCGCCGGATCGGGGCTTTGCCGCTGAGCGAAGAGATCGCCTGGCAGCGCAGCTGGCAGAACCCTGACGATCCCCGGCTGTTCGGCCAGCTGCAGGAGCTGCTGGAGTCTCCCCCTGCATCCCTCGGCTATCGGCTGCGGCTGCTCGACCGCGCCGGGGTGGGGGGGCTTGAGAACCGCTTCGACGCCACGGTTCCGGTCACCCGGCGCCTCAGGATGTTCTCGGTTCTCAGCCAGACCCACAACGATCCGCTGGAAACCGGGGTGATCGGGTCGATCCCCTCCCGGGATTGGCTGGCGCGGCTCGGAGTTGAGACCCTTTTCGACCAGGGCAAGGCCTCGCTGGCGGGGGGGGTGGCGCTCGGCGGTGGACGAGTTCCCCTTTTTCGAAGCGTCGGGAAGCTATCGCCTGGTGCGGCGCCTCGATCTCGGCTGGGAGCTTCAGTATTCCTCTTCGGCGGAGGAGACCGTTGCGCTGGCTCTGGGCGGTTTGAAAGATCAGGCCGCCCTGACCCTGACCCTGAACGCCACCGCCCGGGATGCACTCCAACTCCGGCTCAGCCAGGCCGCTCTGCGCGACCAGTCCCGCAGGCGGCTTGGGGAGGGAAGGACCTACACCCTGGATCTTGCGCACAAACTCACCTTTGGCTATCCGGATTTCGCCCTGCGGGTTTTCGGTGGCTACTATGACTATGCGCGCTCGGGGGAGCCGCGAGGCAGGACCCTGACCCTGCTCCCGGGCGGAACTGCGGAGAGCGCAGCTTTCTTTGTGCCGGAATCCTTTGCCCAGTTCGGTGCGGGTGGTTCCTTCGGTCTTGGTTTTCGGGAGCGCTACAGCCAAAGCTGGAAACCTTTCGGCAGCGCGGAAATCTTCTGGCGCAGCCATACCGAATTCGGTTACCGCTATGAATTGGGTCTGCACGGCCCGGTTTTTGGCTATGACGTCCTCTCCCTGGCGCTGCTGCAGGAGAGCGGCGCCTTCAATTCCTCGGACCTGAGCACCCGGGTGCAGCTGGGGTATGGATATTTCCTGAATTAACCGCCGGGGCAGCTTCCGGCATCGACCGCTGTTTCGTCCCATTAAATTTGATGGATATTTCAGTCGTTTTTCAGAGAAGGAGACCCGATGAAGACCCTATCCGCAGCGACGTTTTGGCTGGTTCTGCTCCTCACCGCGGGGTGCGCAACCATCCACCAGGGGGCCACCGAGCCGGCCTCCTTTGATGAAAAGTGGGTTCTGCTCCCCTTCATCAACAATACCGAGACCCCCTATGCCGCGCAGAGGGCCGAATCGGTGACCAGTTCCCTGCTTTATGCCCGGGGGGTCAAGCGCCTGGCCAGCTATCCCCAGGGGAATGGGAGCGAGGAGATTTTCACCGACCGGGGGGAGAAACGACTCGCCGAGGCCCTGGAGTGGGCGCATAAAAACCAGTACCGCTATGCCGTGACCGGAACCGTTAACGAATGGCGCTACAAGGTCGGCCTGGATGGTGAGCCGGTAGCGGGTGTGACCCTGCAGATCCTGGAGCTGCCCGAGCAGCGGACCCTCTGGAGTGCCACCGGGTCAAAGAGCGGCTGGAGCCGGGATGCGGTCAGTGCCGTGGCCCAGCAGGTCATCCACCAACTGCTGGCAACGGTGAAAACCCAACCTGATTAGCACTGATCTTCCGCTAAGCGGAGCCAGTGTTCTGGGCGCTTGCCCGTGGCGGCCGCTGCGAAAATCATGCGAGGCAGCAGGGCAGCCAGATCGAAGCGGCGATTGAAACGATACTGGT